>APMI01002778.1_pt1 | contig 16371 bp, 13 predicted proteins | sample 667938 | NCBI WGS metagenome assembly APMI01 (sample SAMN01084076, study PRJNA167559) | wastewater metagenome | biome: Wastewater | place: Denmark: Ejby Moelle, Odense | collected 2011-11-28 | reverse complement strand
TGGCTCGCTGTCAACAAAGACTGGTTTTGCACCTACATAAGTTATGGGATTTGCCGAGGCGGAAAAGGTAAAGCTCTGACAAATAACCTCGTCGTCATACTTAACTCCAAGTATAATCAGAGCAAGATGCAAAGCTGCTGTACCTGCACTTAAGGCAGCAACTTCGACATTTTCATTCAGATATGTTTTCAAATCATCTTCAAAACTATTTACATTTGGTCCAAGTGGGGCAACCCAATTCTGTTCGAAAGCTTCATGAATATAATCGAGTTCAGTACCTCCCATATGAGGCGAGGAGAGCCATATTTTAGCGTTCATTATTCTGAATATTTTTATTTATTTTAATTATTCTGCCCGGATTTCCTACCACGGTCGCAAAATCAGGGACATCTTTTATAATGACGGAACCTGCGCCAATAGTTGCCCACTTGCCAATAGTAACACCCTGTATCACAGACGCACCAATTCCAACATGGGAACCTTCACCAACGGTGACGTTTCCGGCCAAAGCAGCGTGGGGCGAAATATGTGTAAAATCTCCAATTTTACAATCATGCTCAATGACCGCGGATGTGTTGATGATACAATGTCTGCCAATTTCAGCATCCGGATTTATTACTACGTTTGCCATCACCACTGTACCTGAATTTATCTTTGCATATTTTGAGATTACCGAATTAGGGTGAAATGCAGTAACATAATTTAGAGCGTACTTTTCCGATATTATTTTTCTAGTTTTATTATTTCCAATCGCAATTATTGCATCTTCTTTTGCATCAACCTCATCATTGCAAGTTACACGAATGCCAAATAATTCACTAACTTTTGGGTGATGGTCCACAATTACGTCTACAGTTTGGTTATTGGCAAAAATAATATCCAACACCACTTTACTATGACCACTTGCTCCAAAAATTATCATAAACTATTACCTTTAAACTCTTCTGATGTTACGTGTCCTTCCTGAGTAATGCCTTCTGAGATAAAAACCTTTTTTACCGTCATCAACAAAATTTTCAAGTCCATTAAAAAGCTCAAATGGTCAACATAGTAAACATCATACTCAAATTTTTTTTCCCAGCTTATGGTATTTCTTCCGTTTACCTGAGCCCAACCTGTAATTCCTGGTCTTACTTCATTTCTTCTTCGTTGGGTGTCATTATATAGAGATAGATACTCCGGAAGCAAAGGTCTGGGTCCAATGAGCGACATTTCACCTTTAAGGACGTTGATCAGTTGCGGAATTTCATCCAGTGAGGTTTTGCGTACAAAGGCTCCAATTTCGGTAAGGCGTTCGGAATCCGGCAGAAGTTTTCCTGAGGAATCTTTTTTATCGTTCATCGTTTTAAACTTGATGATGTTGAAAATTTTCCCGTCTTTCCCCGGTCTTCTCTGAAAGAAAAATGGTTTGCCGCCATTGGCAAAGAAAAGCCCGATGGTAACAATCAGAAAAATGGGGCTTAAAATGATTAAGCCAAATAAGGATGCAGTAAAATCTAAAATTCTTTTAAGAAAATTTCTGTACATTATTCTCCAAAGTTTGGTATTCGTTGAGCAATGCCTCTAAAACAACCTTCTGCTGAAAACGGTCTGCAATCATTTTTCTGGAGTTTTTTTCAAGCAGGTTTCTAAATTCTTCATCTTCAAAAATCTTGCTCATTGCCTGCTGCAAAATTAAGTCATTTTTTGCAGGAATAATAATTCCGTTTTGGTTATTGATGATTATTTCGTTGCAACCATTAATATCTGTTACAATTGATGGCAGATTCATAGCTCCCGCCTGCATCACCACGTTCGGAAAACCTTCACGATAACTTGGGAAAACCAACACATCCGAAATGGCGAAGTAAGGTCTCACATCTTTCTGAAATCCTACTGCGACAATATTTTTATTTTCCGAGATTTCGCGTAACGTTTCTGGCAAAAGTGGATCTTGTTCAGTTTCCAGAGGACCTACCAACAAGAGTTTTACATTTTTGCCGTCAAATTTTTTGAATGCTTTAATCAGTTCATTAATACCCTTGTCTTTTACAAGTCTGCCAATAAATAAGAACACAAAATCATGCGGATGAATATCATTTTTCCTCTTGAGTTCAGTTTTTTCTTCCGCTGAAATAATTTGGGGATCAAAATATTCTAGGTCGATTCCGTTTACATTTCCGTTGGCTAAAAGTTTTAATGGTTTTGTGGTGATTTTATAATTAATCAGGTCGTTTCTTACGCCGTTTCCTTCGGGATAAACATGGGTTGCACAGTAGCAAAGCAATTTATCCATAGTGATGAGCAACTTTTTCATAGGCCCCGTTCTGGTTGGGAAAATCAATCCGGTAAAAGTGTGCATTCTAATGGGTACGTTGGCCATTTTTGCGGCAATCATGGATAACAATCCTGCTTTTGGAGTTATGGAATGAACAATGAGCGGCTTTTCTTTTTTAAAATAAAAATACAGCTTCCATAAAGACTTGAGATCCTCCATAAGCGAAATCTTTCTTTTGATTTCGATGGCGTGAGTCTTAACGTTTTCTCTAGATCCTAACTCCTCCAAATCGTTGCCATGACTCGATACTGCAATAACTTTGTAGTATTGGCTCAGAAAACTGAACTGGTTCTTGAGAAGGATGTTGAGCGATAAGGGAATTGTAGCTACCCTAATGATTTTATTTGCCACTATTTTTAATGGTTAGGTTGTTTGGGACGACCTGGCTGTTGAAAACACGATCCGTTTTATTATTAGACTTCAGGTTGCTAATCATAATCTTTATCTTGTTATCTGGAATTAGAGAATAATTTCGAATGTCCCCATTGATGTTGTATTTATAATTTACATTTTGGATATTGATAAAGCCTAAAGGAAGTTTACCCGGTAACTCTTTTTTCTCCAACATTAAACCCATTCCATATTTAGAATATAAATCAGTGTGTTGGTTGATATTTATAGAAACGTTCTTTTCTCGCGGAGCTTTCAAGTTAACGAGAACAATAAGCAAACCATCTTCTTGATTGTTAAACGTCACAATGTTGTTCACATTTACCTCCTCCATAAATTCCCAGTTAAGGCTGGGTTCAAAATCGATTCCCGATTTAGGGAATGTCCCGTTAGAATTTGCTGCTATAAGATTGGAAAGCTTTAGTCCTATAATTGATGTTACGGAAACACCATTTCTTCTGTTATTATCCACCAATCCTCCATCCACCGACACATTTTGAGATTTTATCTTTCCTTCAGAGCCTATGAAAATGCCGTCTCCCCAACAGTCTTTAACGATTGGTTTGTAAAGAAGCACGTTCTTGGAATCCTGAATAGAAATTCCGAATCCCCACTCTCCGTCTTTACCAGTATGCGTATTGCGGTCTCCAACAATGTTGGCGTAATATACCTGAACATTTTCTACCTCGTGAATTCGCAGAATCTCATACCGTATCATATTGTTCTTTTCGAAATGAAGCACAGAATTTTCTTCAAAATAAACTTTGGTGTTACTGGGTATCGTTAAGCCCTTTTTATTGATAAAAAATTTTCCTTTCGGAAACACTACTTCCCGATTATTAAACAATGCAGACTGAAAAATAGAGGTATAATCTTTTTTACCGGTAGTGTCGTAATTTTTTGGGAGCGCCGTCTTAATATAATATGGATTCTTAAGATTCTTTAAGGTCTCTGCTCTTTTTGTTGGGGTGTCTTTATAAAGATATTCATATTCAGCAGGAATATTTCTGTACTCGAATTCACTTTGAGACTTACACCCCATAAATAAAACAAGTAGCGCTGAAATAAAAGCTATCTTTTTAAAATTTTTCAAAATTATATTTTATAAAGTGTAGTTACAGGATATTAAAGACCTATTTAGATGTAATTAAAAACCTTTTCTCCAAATTTATCGCTTTTTATTATAACTGCAAAAACATTTAATACGTGAAAAATTCATTAACTCTCCAATATCTTTTCAACCAGTTTCTCCATCTCGTTTTGTATAAGCAACTTACTTTCAGGAAGCTCCGTTTCCATAGCGGTTGTAATGGCGCGTGAGATGTCATTTGCATCGTGTGCGTTAAAATTTAGTGACGGTTTGCAAATTTCGCCCACATAAGGTTCATCACATGAAATTATTTTATTTCCAAACTCACATCCTTCAATAAGAATCAGTCCAAAACTTTCACGAAGGGAGGGGTTAATTACAAATTCGGCAGCAGCAAAATGTTTAGATAAAGATGGACGATCCAAATAACCTAAATCCGTAATAGGATAACCTTTCTCGTTCAATTCCTTAATTTTTTGATAAAACTCAGGGTATTGTGAACCAATTGTCAACTGAAGCTCGCCTTTTTTATTTAGATCGTAAGCTTTACAGAACGCTTCAATTAATCGATCATGATTTTTGTGTGCAGATGGAATACTTGGAAAAAGGAAGGTATCTTTTATTCTCTTTGTAGTGCTTAATGATTCTTCACCATATAAAGAAAACAAAGATTTATAGAAGGGAATCACAAGGATTTTATCATTTTTTACATTTTTGCTTTCAGTAAGCATCCTTTTCATTACTTCTGTTTGCACCATCCATAAATCTACATTGCCTCTTAGTTTATTAAAAACCACTTTTTTAGCAAACATTGAGATATTGCCCAGAATGCCTTTTTGCAGGTTTGCCGTTAAATATAAGCTGGAGTGTAAATAATTGATGACAAACCCTTTTTGCTTTTTATGTGGTGCAATATTTCCGAGGCAGAAAATCTTTCTAAATCGACTACCGTGTTGATCATAAAATTTGCAACGGTCTTTAAAACCATCCGCAAAGAAATATTCAGAGCCCTCAATTTTATTGATTTCACTTTTCATGCGTGAATCAAATAGAAAACAGATCTGATGTAAAGTCTGTTTCGAAAGTTCGGCCATGAGATAATTTAACAACACTTTTCCACCACCATTATGTACAAATACAGAATCAATTAAAATCATAGGACAGTAATTTTTTAAACTCTGCTAGGTTTTCACTATACTGCTGATAAAGATCCTTCCTAAAAGTTACTTTAAAAATAAATAGCATAATTTGATAGGACACTATTCTTCTCATAAGGTAGGACTTCAAACTGAAGTGATATTTAGACATGTAATATTTTAAGGTTTTATAAAATATTTCAAGTGTTTTGGGATTTAGTTTCTCCCTATCATTAATCAGATGTTGATAGGTAACATCTTTTATAAATTCAGCCTTATAATCTTTACTATTGTTTCTTAAGGTAATATCTGATTCTTCACAATAAAGAAATATGTTCTCATCGAACATGCCTATTTCTTTAAACTTTTTTTTGTCGAGCAGAAGAAAGGCACCTGAAAGGAACATCCACCGATCTGAAAACCAACCCAGCCGATTAAGTATTGTAAACAAAGGACTTGAAAAGACAGAAAAATCATATTCAGGACGCACCCAAAATGAGAGGTTTTGTCCACCGAATTGTCTGCCTCCCGCAATCCCAAGTTTTTTATTTCTCAAAAATAAATTACTCACCTTATCAAAGTCGATCTGGGTAAGAATAACATCTGGATTCATTATCGCTATAATTTCTCCTTTTGATGCATTTATCCCCACGTTATTTCCTTGACCATAGCCTCCATTTTTTGAATTATGGATGAGTTGATCGGGTTTTATTCTTTCACAGATTTGAGTCAGTTCGTTATAAGTTTCAGTAGTGCTGTTATCTACAATGATAACCTCTACATCCCCACGATATTTTCCACTAAACTTACGGATAGAAGAAACACAGTTCTCAATCAAGTGATTCGAATTGTAAGTAACAACAACAAAAGAGAAGCTCTTCATAATTCAAAAGTTTGAATTCTTAACTGCAATTCTGCAAATTATTTTAAAGACTCAATAGATTCAATAGATTTAACAAGTTCTTCCACAAAAACAGATTCCCCAAACACTAAATATGGAAGACCATACTGAAAATAGAGAACTGCAGCAAATATAAAATAGGATAAAATAACATATCTTACTTTTTTGCTATGACTATTATCTTTAATCAAATAAAAGAAAAATATCAACCATATAATCAAAAATGGAAAGACATACCTTTGACCAATAATTTGGATAAAAATTGAAGCCGGAATAAGTGCGGCTGAAAAGAAGCTCGTTCTCTTCAGAAAAATGTAAGTTTTATCCGATCGATCTCCGCTATATCCTTTGTCGAGCAAATAAAGTGGCAATATTAGTGCTGCAATAGGTAGGATATGAAAAATTCCTCCCACAACGGAGCTTTGATTCTCAACAGACATATATCCTCCGAAGTGTTCAAAATAAGTCATGATTGAAGTTTTGGACACCACATAACTTGCTACAAAAAGAACGATAGTTATCAACTTTAAAACTTTGGAATAATGCTTTTTCGGTAAAAATAAATAAAGTAAAAAATAGATATATAAAATGATGATGGCTGAATGGGATAGAAATCCTAACACCGAAAATATTGCAAAAAGAATAAGTTTACGGTTGTAGAGCAAGTAATAAGCTGCATATAAGAAAAATGCAAATGCAAAAAAATATCGAATTTGATTGATGTAGGGAATAAATATTATAACAATATATGCTATTAGAATAAAAAATGTGTTGGGATTAAACTTTAGAACAAAAAAGTAATAAAGTATAGTATAGGCGATAATATGGGTTGCAAAAAGAGCATGAAAACTATAATTATTGGCTTTAAAAAAAAGCACCATATTGCGAAACAAAATATCGGTGTCCTCAAACTCCCAGTCATAAAGACTGTTATACATATCATAATCAGCAGTATAGGTAATTTGTGTCGCAAAATATAGAAATATCAAAACCGCAACAATCCCAAATAGGAAGTAAACAACCTTCCTGTTAACCAGCATTTGAAATTGGTTAACAAAAAAATGACCTAATAAAAATAAAGTTGTAACTAACATTTTTCCTGCATTGCGTTTCTATTGTATAAATATAAAATAGGTTCGCATTTTTTTTATCTTTTAATAAAAAACTTAATTATCACATAATTCGTCAATCTTGTGCGATTTCCCACCTGTTTGTGAGTGGACTGTACTTTTTAATTATTTTAGCTGGGATACCGCCTACAATGCAGTTTTCAGGCACCGATTTTACAACTACAGAATTTGCCCCAATTACAGATCCTTTTCCTATGGTAACATTGGGTAATATAACGGCACCATCTCCTATCCACACATTTTCTTCAATGATTACTGGTCCTTCAGAAATTATTTCCCTTTGCTGTGGAATTGTCATTGGGTTTGAAGAATTTTCTCCCTTATAACTTCCGTGATTATGATCAGTAATTAAAATTCTGGAACCCATGAGAACATGATCTGCAATTCGAACTTTGTTGCTTACCGCGATGTGTACATGTTCTCCAACACTCACATTATTCCCTATGAATAACTTCAATTCATCCTGATTTCCTATCACCTCAATTCGTAAAAATCTATTTGCATAAAAAGATTTTCCTAAACTTATTTTACCTGCACCCTTAATCTTTGGAAATGCTTGGATGTTGAAAAAACCAGCATTTCTAATACGAAAACTAAATTTAAAAAAATTTAATAGTGCTATTAATTTTTCCATAATAAAACTTTCAATTTAATTTAAACGAGCTTTTTTTAATAAATCTACCACCTCCAAAATTTTATTCCTGTAAAATAATGAATAAAATATCGAAAATAACAAAAGGCTCAGTGAAGAACCAACAATAACTTTTGCGAAGTCACCAACATGTAAAAAATTTAGAAGATATTTTACAAAAACAGTGTTGAAGAGTGAAAAAATAAAAAGTGGCAAAATAATTTTCAGTTGCGAAAAAACTTTTTCTTTCAATAATTTTTGAACAATAATTGAAGTGATTAATAGTTGAACGGTCTGTTGAATCAATATTCCGAATCCAATAGCTACAATACCTTTATTAATAATAACAATCAAGATAATGACGCCTATCAATTTGGTAATTATTTCTACATTCAAAAATAATTTTGTTTTGTTCTTAACTTGAAAAATCATCATGTTATTTACACTCACTGGGTAAATGCTAAACGAAAAACAAAACATGGTGAAAATACCAATCATTTCAGACCATTTGCTTGAAAAAAACACTAAAACAAGAGGTTCACTTACCGCTGCCAATGTAAAAAAAAAGGGAAAAAAAATTAAGCAACAAATCAATGTGTACATTTGATTGGTCTGAAAAATCTTATCATCATCATTTTGATGGCTTGCAAAAAATGGAAATAACACTCTCTGCAAAATTGATGAGAACACCGAAGCCGGCATTAAGGTAAACTGGTTAGATTTTGAAAAAACTCCTAAATCTTTAATTGACAAAAACTTACCAATTAAGATGGGATAACTATTAAAATATGTACTCTGAATTATGGATGCTAACAAAATTTTTGAGCCAAATCCAAAAAGACCTTTTATTGAATTATAAGAAAAATAAAACTGTGGAACCCACTTTAAAACAATCCATAACAAAATGGTATTAATGAAATTCAGTAATAAAATCTGTATAATAAGGGACCATACTCCGTACCCATAATAAGCCATTACTAAACTTAAAATACCCGAAATAATTACGGCAACTAAAGAACATTTAGCTTGCGTTTGAAAATCCATGGCGATACTAAGTTTTGTTTTATGAACGATTGCCATCGCACTTAAAACTATACTTAAGGCCGCTACCCGCAAATAGGTTGTTAAATTTGATATTTTATATAAGTTTTCGACGTAAGGTGCTGCAAAAAAAATGATCAAATAGAAAATGACTGCCATTACAAGATTAAAGTAAAAAACAGCAGTAAAATCTGTTTCCGTTCGGTCCTGCTTATGAATAAGTGCGTTTGAAAAGCCTCCTTCAGTAAAAACCGTTGCCAAGCTTATGAACACCAATATAATACCTACAACGCCATAATCTTTTGGTAAAAGTAGTCGCGCCAAGAAAATTTCAAGAACTAATTGAAATACTACAATCCCTATTTTATCAATTCCGCTCCAAAGAAGCCCCTTGAGAATTTGATTTTGCTTGTAGTTCAAAATTTAAAAATTTAAATTTTATATGTGAAATAGGTTTTTCACCTTATCCCAAAATGTATTTTCTTGGTTATTATAACCATATCCGTATTTATTTCCATAACCAAAGTAGTCTTTGCTTACATCATTTAAAATAAATCCAACGTTTTTAATCTTCTTCGCGTCGATTTGCTTGTTTGCGAAATCAATCAAAGACTGTTCAGTATATCCGCTTCTTGTTACATATAATGTAGCATCTGCAACATCAGAAGTAAGGAAAGTATCGGTAACAAGCATCAATGGAGCAGTATCTACAACTATATAATCGTACTTATCCTTCAGTAAATTAATCATTTGTTCATATCTGCCATTTGACAATAATTCTGTAGGATTTGGAGGGATACTTCCTGAATAAATAACATCCAGATGAGGGTTAAAACTTGAAACATGAGTAATGCTTTCCAGCGTGGTACTGTCATCATATAAATACTCTGTCAATCCACTTAATCCTTTTCTAGCAGGATTGTATCTTTGTAACTGTGGATTTCTAATATCAGCTCCGATTATAATCACCTTATTTTTAGGAGTGGCTAGAGTTAGTGCCAAATTAACAGAGGCAAAAGTCTTACCTTCACCTTTAACGGTTGAAGTAACAAAGATAACTTTTCCATTGTCTCTTTTAGGGAGCATGAACATTACGTTGGTATTCAAAATTCTGAATGCTTCTGCCATCGGGGAAAGATCATTAAGCTCCACAATCTCGCTTTCACCTTTATCCACACGTGGCAACTCTCCTAAAATTGGAGCGGTTGTAAGTTTCTCGAGATCATGTTTAGAACGAATCTTATTGTTGAACAGTTCTCTTAAATAAATGTAGGCAAACGGCAACAGCAAACCGAACAGCAGCGCGGCGGCCAAAATAATCATTTTCTTAGGAGCTACAGGTTGATCCGAAGCATAAGCATAATCTATTATTCTAGCTTTCGGTGCAGTAATGGCGAGAGAAATTGCAGCCTCTTCTCTTTTTTGCAAAAGTAGCAAGTATAGATTTTCCTTGATTTGCTGCTGTCTTTCAATACTTCTGAAAAGTTTTTCCTGTGCAGGAATTTTTCGAATTTTGGATGCAATTGAGTTCTGTTCGCCTTCAATCTGATTTTTAGTTACCTGTAGAGTTACTCTGGTTTTCACCAAGGCATCCATGACAGAAGCGCGCAAATTGGAAATTTGCTTATTAAGATCGATGACTAAAGGATTTTGTGGAGTCGCATTTTCCAGTAATTTATTTCGCTCTAGAATTAGCTGATTATAGGCAGTAATATTGGCTGCTGCGAGGGGATTTCCTAAACCAACAGTTGCAGGCAATGTTTGGTTCCCTCCGGATTTGTTCATGTATCCAATTAAATCATTAGCAACTTGAAGTTGAGTTTCAACATCTAAAAGACGGGCTCTTGAACTTGCTGAAGACCCTAAATTAAGTTGAGCTTCTGTTGGGATATCGGTAATGTTGTTGGCAACTTTAAATCTTTCTTTTTCACTTTCGACTTCACCCAATTCATTAGCGATAATGGTGATTCTTTCATCAATAAAGTCCTTGGTCTTTTTTGATTCAGAATTTTTGTCGTTAATAGCGTCGTTGTTATAAGATTCAACTAATTTATTAACGATATCTTTCGCCTTGTCGGTATTAGGGTGGTTGATTGCCAAGTTAACTACGGTTGCGTCTTTATTAACCAAAGTCACCTTAGTCATTTTCTGATAGCCGCTTACAGCGCCTTCCGCAGAAGAGTAGGTAATTTTTAAGTCGCCAAGATCTTCCTTTTTGGAGGGACGGTACTCAGGATTTTTAGAAATCATGATATTGGCATAAGGAAGGCTGATTGTTTTATTGTAAGTGGTAACAATTTTTTGTGGAAGTTCTTCCGAAGAAATCTCCAGTTTATCACCCGAAATCTTCAAGTCCAATGGCTTCTTGATTGGTTCTGTATATTCTTTGTCATTAATCACTCTGATGATGACAGGAGAAGATTTACCGTAAAGTTCGTTTTTTTTAAAATCTTTCTCAGAAATTAGTGAAGTTTGCAGCCCTAAACCGTTTACCACGTCCTTCATCAATTTTTTAGATTTAAGGACCTCCATTTCATTTTCAATGCTATTGGTTCCCATGCTTCCGAAACCACCAAGTTCAGACAGCATGCCCATTTCAGAAGAAGGAGCCTTTTTTGTATCTTTAATCAATACAGTGGACTGCACACTGTATACTGGAGTTGAAGTTTTAATATAGAAAATGGCAAGTACGAGAAATGCAAGTACAGATAGCACAAACCACCACCATTTCTTCAAATAAGGTTTTATAAGTTCGTTAAGATTAATATCCTTCGAAGTTTCAACTTCAGCGTTTGAGACTTGAGCCATTTATATTTTTATAAAATGAAAATTATTTTTTAAAGATGGTGATGAAGATACCGGCCAATCCCAACACCATACTTGCAATAGCGATATAAGTACCTGTATTAGGATCAAGGCGTGCGGTTTTTTCTTTAACTTCCGTCGCAGAAACATAAATCACGTCGTTCTGCTTCAAATTAAAATAAGGGGAACTAAAAAAATTGGCATCCAAAATGTTTATCCTTGCTTTGGTCACTTCACCGTTAACATTTCTTACAACCAAGACATCATCTCTTTTTCCATACATGGTTAAATCTCCAGCCAAACCTAAAACGTTAAGCAAAGTGGTCTGTCCTTCTGGAATTGTATATTGTCCGGGACGGGCAACCTCACCCAGTACGGTAACTTTAAAGTTAGCAAGACGAACGGTAACCGTTGGATTTTTTACATACTGAGAAATTCTCCCGTTGAGTTCTCCTTTAAATTCTTCCAGCGTTTTTCCGGTAGTACTTAATTTGCCCAAAACTGGGAAATCTATTTCTCCTTCGGAATCAACGATATAGGGTTTTTCAACATTTTGCGATGATGGCGATGTAACCCCTTGAGTATTATAGTAATTCTGATTGAAAGGTTTTACCACCTCCATATTTTTTGCAGTGACAATAATCAGCAGCTGATCCCCTTTCTGAATAGTCGAGACTGCACTCTTCAATGATGCTTCAGTAGCAATCTGATCCGCATTCTGCATGTAGTTCAGCTCATTTGCCTTTTCTTTTGTTTTACAAGATGTTAGCAAAAAAAATGAGCAAACAAACATCCATAGTATGTTTTTGTTCATTATTGTTTTTTAGAAAAAATTTCTGCAAATATACAATTCTATCTTATTTGTCCAAAACTTCATAGATGGAATTGTTGCTTTTAAATTCGGGAACAATGCTTTTCAAAATCTGTACCACTTCTACTTTTTCCCTTCTTAAAGCGGCTTTGGTAATTCGGTTTGCATACTGTTCAATTTCATAAAACGCCATGGTAGGATCTTTAGAGACCATGATCTTCTCATTGTGCGTTGGTAAGGTCTTAGCGTCATCGCTTAAGAGCTCCTCGTAGAGTTTTTCACCCGGACGAAGACCCGTGTAGATAATTTTAATGTCGGTATTGGGTTCAAATCCGGAAAGCTTGATCATTCTGGTTGCCAAATCTAGAATTTTCACAGGTTCCCCCATGTCGAAAACAAAAATTTCTCCACCATTCCCCATTGTCCCTGCCTGTAAAACCAGGTCGCACGCTTCAGGAATAGTCATAAAATAACGTACAATATCGGGGTGGGTGATCGTAATAGGACCGCCTGCTTCAATCTGTTTTTTGAAATGGGGAATTACAGACCCGTTTGAGCCTAAAACATTCCCAAAACGCGTCGTGATAAACTTAGTTGTATTACCCTCCGTTTTCTGTAAAGCCTGAACAAAAAGTTCTGCCGCCCTTTTGGATGCGCCCATTACGTTGGTTGGATTTACCGCCTTATCGGTTGAAATCATCACAAAACGGTTGACCTTATATTTGCTGGCAAGTACAGACAAGTTCTTAGTTCCCAAAATATTAACTAAAATAGCCTCATGTGGGTTTTGTTCAACCAAGGGAACGTGTTTATACGCCGCCGCATGATACACCATTGAAAAATTGTACTTCTGGAAAAGTGGTTCTATCCTGTGTCGATTCGAGATGTCTGCCAAAACAAATTTAAAGTGAATGTTTGGGAATTTTTCTCGCATTTCCAGCTCCACTTCATAGAGGGGAGTTTCGGCCTGATCCAGTACTACAACCAATTCAGGTTCAAATTGCGAAACCTGTCTAACAATTTCGCTTCCAATGGAGCCTGCTCCGCCTGTAATAAGGATGTTTTTGCCGAAATGTCTTCTTTTTACTTCTTCATTTTCAATCTTAATCGGTTTTCTGTTCAGCAAATCTTCGATTTGCAGCGTTTTAATCGAAGCTCCTAAATCGCTGTCGCGCAACTTCTGAACAGAAGGTGCTTTAAAGACCTGCAAGTCTTTTTCCAGAAAAAGATTCACCCAAGAGTTCATTTCCTCTTTGGACATCATTTCTTTAATAATCAAAACACCGTCCAATGCAAGATCTTCTTTATCGTTGCGTTCAATTTTTTCCTTACTGAAAATAGGTTTCCCCAAAAGGTGAGCTCGCCTGGAATCGTGCCTTTGGGTAAGAAATCCTACAATATGATACGGCAAATTTGGATTATCCAAAACAGCACGTGCAATGGCAATGGAGGTTTCGTCAATACCTAAAACCAAAATCCTTTTCTTAAGTGTACTTCGTCTAAATTCACGCACGATATGGAAAAACTCCTTTACAAAAAGTCTGAACATAAATAAGATCATGAACGACGAGGCAAAAAATATACTCAAAAAAGGAATGTGTGCAATGATGAGTTTTATGCCAAATAACAAGTAGTAACCGTAACTAATTACAGCAACTGTTACAGTACTGCAGAAAGTAGCTAACAGAAGTTTAAAAAGATCGATAAAAGTAGAATGTCGAATGATTCCCGCATAGGTTCTGAATAAATACATGTAAACTAAATTCACTCCTATAATCAGAGCGTACATGTTCACATTGTTATAAAAAACATCCTTATTATAACTTAGTTTCTCAATAATGTAGCAGGAAAAAAGCGTGGCAAGAAATATAAGACCAATATCGATTGCCAAAATGATCCATCGGGGTAGATATCTTACGTCTGAAAGGTTTATTAGGTTATCGCCGCTGTACAGTTTAGTTTTCAGATTCTTGCCAAAGCCCATAGCTTTAAAATATGTTTATTAAAGTGCCCGTATGAGTAAGAGCATACCGCTGCACAATATTACGAAATTACACTCATTAATCTGCCGAAATCAAAGGTTTTTTAACACCGCGTTCACCGTACACTGGGCTATCCGCAAAAATAGACCCGAAACTGATTTCGGGTTTTTAATAAGTATTTAAGCAGTCTGTTTTCTTTTGCGCCAACCGGCATGTACGATAATTCCCACTGCGGTAACCAACAATAGCGGTAGATAGTCATCGATGGGTACGGTTGATCCCGGATCTCCGGGACCATCGCTAGCGGCAATTTCATCTTTCGGAATTTCAGCATTGGTTTGCTGATTGGCATCTTCCCTAGCAAAAGGATTGTCGGAAGAAGATTGCGCGTAAACAACCATCTGGAATAAAAGCAGTATGATGAAGAAAAGTTTTTTCATTCTGAAAAATTAATTGTTAACAAAAGTCTAGAATTTTTCTAAAATGAAAAATCCTAGCGCAAAACTACTAAATATTATTATCGTTTACAATTGAAAATGTTTTTTTTAACTCTATATTTTAAATGTTATTCTTTACAGGATAACTTAACCCAAACATTACTTAAGCTTGTGGTGCCTACAGTCATATTTGGGATAATTTTGTGTAAACTACTGTATAATCTTTCGGGTTACCACTGATCCGTTTTGTAATCTTATTTTTAAAATGTATACCCCATTAGCAAATTTACTCGTTGGAAATCTTAGTTCTTTTGCATTTCCATGCAGCCCACGGGTTAGTTTTCCGCTTACCTCATACAGTTCAACTTCCTGAATGTTGACTAGTGAAGATTTAATCACAAAATCATTACCATCACGATAAACTATGATATCTCCTTTTGTGGCTCCTGTTGTTCCAAGCGTGGTTTGCGGCTCATATACAATTTCAAAACGATTAGTAAATTCGCCTGATGTACTTTGGAAACTGTATGAACCTTCGGAAATATCCGTCACTGTTCCCAAATTCTTATCTCTCAGATAAATTTTCTGCTGCCCATCAAAAATACCCTGTTTTTTCCAAACTGATATAGTATAGTTGCCCTCCTGACTGTGAGCCATGCCCAAAGGCACAACATCAGAGGTAGTAAAGTCATAAGCACGACCCTGAATCGCAAGCTTATTATCGTTCACATAACTATAAAACATATCACCGCCCCGATTAGCCACTTTAGAGTCAAATGATTCTAAGGCATTGCTGGCTCCCTGGGAATATGTTACTGCAATCGTACTGAATCCACTTGATGCATTGGTAAGACGTAGCCAGTATTTACCCAAATCAATATTGCTTACTGCGGATTTAAAGAAAATTCCTTTTTCGGGTTTTCTTACCGTATTATTAAACGTAAGGATTTTATTATCCGCTTTTATAGCTTTCACCATAAAACCCTGTCCAATACTAACCACTGCCCCGTCAAAAGTTTTAATACTGCTATTCGCAGGAGTAAAGGTTCCGGTTCCTTTTGCGTTGAATATCGCATAACTGGCGCCGCCATAAGCAGATCCTTCCTGAACGTCGTCTGGATTGTTTACATTGTCCCAAAGATGGAAGGTAGGATCTATCGTTCCTCCCTCAGAGGTTGCTGTTGCGTCTCCTCCGTTTAACAGATACAGTTCCTGAAGACTTAAATTGGTAGGGTATGGATTCCCAACCAGGTTGAAACCTCTTCCAGTCATTGTCATTGAAAAAGTTGCAGGGCCATTAAACGGGGTCCCTTTTAATTCTGCCATAACAAAATTCGGTGATGGTGACGTTCCATACACCGGATTTTTAACTGCCAAACCTCTTCCTACAATATATTTACCACTTGACGCATAGAAATGATCATTGGTTTCACTATAATAAGTCGCAGCTGCAGTATATCCCGAGAAAATTTTGGTAAAGAACTTATCTACTTCATTTGATGCAGGAACAACTGGTGAACTCCAGTACACATACTGCGCAAACGTAGAACTTGGAATGGTATTTTTCCTTTGTACGTTCACCATACCGCTGTTGGTGACTCCAGAATCATCCTGCATTAACTGTGCATTATTCTCCAGTGTTACAATTCCGCCATTATTGATAATTCCCTTATGTGCCCATAGAACATTTGGAACGTGAT
>APMI01008488.1_pt1 | contig 16372 bp, 17 predicted proteins | sample 667938 | NCBI WGS metagenome assembly APMI01 (sample SAMN01084076, study PRJNA167559) | wastewater metagenome | biome: Wastewater | place: Denmark: Ejby Moelle, Odense | collected 2011-11-28 | reverse complement strand
GCTGCCCCGCCCCCTTGCGCCGCGCCCGCGGGTGAGGCTGATGGACGAGCCGTTCTCGGGCCTCGATAACCGCCTGCGCGACGGCATCCGCGATGCCACGCTGGAAGTGCTGAAAGACGAGGGCGCCGCCGTCCTGCTGGTCACGCACGAGCCGGACGAGGCGATGCGCATGGCCGATGAGATCGCGCTGATGCGGGCGGGCCGGGTGGTGCAGCAGGGGGCACCCTACAATATCTACAACAACCCGGTGGACCGGGCGGCGGCGGGGTTTTTCAGCGACATCAACGTGATCCGTGCGGAATCGCGTGGCGCGCTGACCCGCACCCCCTTTGGCGAATTCCTGACGCCCGGCCATGCCGATGGCGCGCCGGTTGAAATCGTGATCCGGCCGCAGCATCTGAAAATCGACTTCGACCGCGCGGGCCGTGGCCCAAACCCGACGCCCGGCGATGGCACGCCCGCGCGTGGCACCGTGCAGCGCGCCCGCTTTCTGGGCCGTGAAAGCCTTGTCGAATTCCGGATGGATTTCGATGGTTCGGTCCTGACCGCCTCGGTCCCGGGGGTATTCCTGCCCAAGCCGGGCACCGTGCTGTGGCTGATGATCCGGCGCGACCGCTGCTTTGTCTTTCCGGCCTGAGTGCCCGGTTTGATCGTTGCAGCGGGGGTTTCACACCCCCGCACCCCCGTGGGATATTTATGAACAGATGAAAGAGATCAGCGGTCCTTCCAGTCGGCCAGGCGCTTCCCCGTCTCGCTGGGGAAGGTCTCTCCGGTCGATACCAGCCCGACGATCCGGTCCAGACGGTAGGTCTGGAAATCGCCCCGCGCCTCGCACCAGGCCAGAAGAACCCAGGTCTTGCCACGCCGTTCGGTTTTCAGGGGACGGATGTCCTGATGGCTTTCGCGGCCAAGCGAGTCGATATGGCTGACCGACAGCCGCTCTCGCGCCCTGATCGCGGCGCGGATCAGGGGCAGGTGCGCGGTGGCACGGGTTTGCGGATGGGGGCGCAGCGCAAACAGCCCCTGCGGATCGGGTTGCGTGGGCGCAGGGGTGACGGCGGCGATCTTGGCGGCGAGGTTGCGGGCAGCCTGGGTCAGATCGGCGTCGGGTGCCTCTGCCACCAGGGCCAGACCCGCGCGCAGGGCATCGAGTTCGCGGCCGTTCAGCATCAAAGGCGGCAGGGTGGTGGGCGCGCGCAAGATATAGCCGACGCCGCGTTCCCCCTCCAAGGGCAGGCCCGAGGCCATCAGCGTGGCCATATCGCGCCAGATGGTTCGGATCGACACACCCAGCCGTGCGGCCAGATCGGCGGCCCGGTGCAGCCGCCCGTCGCGCAGGATCTCCATCGCGTCATAAAGGCGGTCGGTGCGGGGCATGGCGGATGACTTACTGACAGATAGCTGTCAGCTAGCACGGATTCCGCCTGCGGGAAAGGCTGTTGCCGGGCAGGTTCTGCGCCTAGTCTGGATCAAACGCTTATTCAGGAAACACCGCCATGCACCTCAGCCCCCTGCACCTTCTTGTCGTCGCCATCGTCGTTCTGGTCCTGTTCGGACGCGGCAAGGTTTCGTCCCTGATGGGAGAGTTCGGCAAAGGCATCACCGCCTTCAAGAAGGGCGTCGCCGAGGGCAAGGACGAGTTGGAAAAGGAAGCCAGCACCCAGGCCCGCGACGTCACTCCTGCGGCTGACAAGGACAAGGTCTGATCTGGCAACGATCCGCGGGTAGGCGCGATGTTCGGGGATATCGGCTGGGCCGAGATGCTGTTGATCGGCATCGTCGCCCTTATCGTGATCGGGCCGCAGGATCTGCCCGACATGTTCCGCCAGCTTGGCCGGTTCACCGCCAAGTTGCGGCAGATGTCGCGCGAGTTTTCCCGCGCGATGGAGCAGGCGGCGAACGAGTCGGGCGTCAAGGATGTGGCGCGTGATGTGTCAAATCTGGCCAGCCCCAAAAGCATGGGGCTGGATGCGGTCAAGAATGCGGCCGATCGTTTTGAAAAGTGGGATCCGCTGAAGAACGCGGCCACGCCGACCAAACCGATTACCGCACAGACCATCAAGGGCCCGACGCCGCCCGAAGGTTCCATCGCGGCATCTCCGGCGCCGGCGGCACCTGTCGCGCCAGCCGCCCCTGCGACGCCGGTGGGCCCGGCGACCCAGGCCGAGTATGACAAGAAGGCCGCCAAGGCGGCCATTCTGCGCGACACGACGGCCAGGCTGAAAGCGATCGATGCGGGCGAAACCGCGCCGCAACCAGCCAAGGCCCGCGCGCCGCGCAAGAAGGCCGAAGCCCCGGTGGTATCTGAGGCGGCGCCCGAGAAAAAGCCCCGCGCCCCGCGCAAGAAGAAGGCGGACAGCGAATGACCAACACCGCCGATCATATCGACGAAAGCGCAGCACCGCTGATCGAGCATCTGAAAGAGCTGCGCACCCGGCTCTTGATTTCCATCGGCGCCTTTGCCGTGGCCTGCTGCCTTGGCTATCTGCTGTGGAAGGACGTGTTCCACATCCTGTCCCTGCCGATGTGCCATGCGATGTCGGAATTCGGGCAGAAGTGCCAGTTCCTGCTGATCAAGCTGCAAGAGGGCTTTTCGGTTGCCATCAAGATCGCGGTCTGGGCAGGCTTTGCCATGTCCTTCCCGGTGATCGGACTGCAACTGTGGCGCTTTGTGGCCCCCGGCCTTTACAAATCGGAAAAGCAGGCCTTTTTGCCGTTCCTGATCGCCTCGCCGGTCATGTTCATCGCGGGCGCGGCCTTTGCCTATTACCTGATCCTGCCGGGCGCGTTTCATTTCTTCCTGTCTTATCAACAGGATTTCGCGGCGGCGATGAACAACGAGCTGCCAGCCGCCGAGACCAAGGGGGCCTTTGATGCGCTTCCAAGCGGCGTGGTTTATCAGGGGTCGGTCGAAAGTTTCCTGTCGCTGACCATGAGCTTCGTCCTCGCTTTTGGCCTGTGCTTTCAGCTTCCGGTGCTGCTGACGCTGATGGGCAAGGCTGGGCTGATTTCGGCGCGCGGGATGCGCTCGACCCGCAAATACGCCATCGTCGCCATCCTGTCCTTGGCCGCCGTGGTCACGCCGCCCGATGTTCTCAGCCAGTTGATCATGTTCTTTGCCGTCTATCCCTTGTATGAGGCGTCCATCTGGCTGGTTGCCCGGTTCGAACGCCAGCGTGAAGCGCAGATGCGCGCCGACGGCACCTGGGTGGAAGACGAAGAGGACGAATGACCGACCCCTTGATACGCATTGCCGAGGCGCTGGAGCGGTTGGCCCCGGCGCCTTTGCCTGCCCCCGATTTCTCCGCCGCCGCCTTTGCCTGGCACACCGGGCCCGACCGGCTGGAGCCTGTGGCGCGGGTGGCACGGGTGGACATTGCCCTGCTGATCGGGGTGGACCGGTCGCGCGATACGCTGCTGGCCAACACCCGCCACTTCGCGTCTGGCCTGCCTGCGAACAACGCCCTTTTGTGGGGGGCGCGCGGGATGGGAAAATCCTCGCTGGTCAAGGCGGTTCACGCGCAGGTTCGGGCCGAGGGGCACGACCTGAAGATCGTGGAGCTTAGCCGCGAAGACCTGCCTTCGGTGCAGCGCCTGCTGGCCGTTCTGCGCAGCAGCGACGCGCGGTTCCTTCTGTTCTGCGACGACCTGTCGTTCAGCCATGACGATCAGCATTACAAAAGCCTGAAGGCCGTGCTGGATGGCGGAATCGAGGGGCGGCCCGAGAATGTGCTGCTTTACGCCACCTCGAATCGCCGCCACCTGATGCCGCGCGACATGATCGAAAACGAACGCTCGACCGCCATAAATCCGGGCGAGGCGGTTGAGGAAAAGGTCTCGCTTTCCGACCGCTTCGGGCTGTGGCTGGGCTTTCATCCGTGCAGTCAGGATGATTATCTTGACATGATCCGCGGCTATTGTGCGTCATATGGCGTGCCGGTCGCCGAGGATGAGATGCGGGCCGAGGCGATCGAGTGGCAGGCGACGCGCGGCTCTCGTTCCGGGCGGGTGGCCTGGCAGTTCTTTTGCGATCTTGCGGCGCGCAAGGGTGTTCGCGTCGTCTGACCAGTCTGATTTTTCTTGGCGGGCCAAGGGCCCGAGGATTCCATGATTACTGAAATTCTGATCGTCGTTGTGCTGATCATCGTCAACGGCGTGCTGGCCCTGTCTGAACTGGCCATCGTTTCGGCCCGACCGGCCAGGCTGAAACCGCTGGAGGGCAAAAGCCGGGGGGCCGCCGCGGCGTTGCGGCTGGGGGGTAACCCCGGCCGGTTCCTGTCAACGGTGCAGATCGGGGTCACGCTGGTTGGCGTCTTGTCGGGTGCGTTCTCGGGGGCCACGCTGGGCACGCGCTTCACCGACTTTCTGCTGGCAAAAGGGGTGCCGGGCGACTGGGCCTCGACCCTTGGTGTCGGCAGCGTGGTTGTGCTGATCACCTATGTCTCGCTGATCGTGGGCGAGTTGGTGCCAAAACAGCTTGCCTTGCGCAACGCAGAGGGGCTGGCGGTCCGCATGGCCCCCGCGATGCTGGTGCTGTCCAAGGTGGCGGCCCCCATCGTCTGGTTTCTGGACCGTTCGGGCAAGCTGGTGCTGTGGCTGATGGGCCAGCGCGAGGACCAGGCGAACCGTGTGACCGAAGAGGAGGTGCATACCATCCTGTCCGAGGCGCAGGAGGGCGGCGTGATCGAGACCGAAGAGCGCGCGATGATCTCGGGCGTGATGCGGTTTTCAGACCGTTCGGCCAAGGCGCTGATGACCCCGCGCCGCGATGTCGAAATGGTCGATCTTGACATGACCTCGGCCGAAGCGGTGGCCGCCCTGCGCCGCATTGGTCGCCCGCGCATTCCGGTGCAGAACAAGGAAACCGGCGAGGTGGTGGGCATCATCCGTCTGGCCGATGCCTTCGTTTCCGTTTCCAAGCGCGAGGCGCTGGATGTAAAGGCGCTGCTGCAAGAGGTGCCGGTGGTCTCTGATCGGACCGACGCGCTGGATGTGCTGGAAATCCTGAAGAAATCCGATGACTCGGTGGCGCTGGTCTATGATGAGTATGGCCATTTCGAAGGGCTGATCACATCCGGCGATGTGCTGGAGGCGATCACCGGCGCAATGGACACCGGCGACGACGAGGAACCGGCGATTGTTACCCGTGATGACGGTTCCATGCTGGTGGCGGGCTGGATGGCTGCGGATGAGTTCTGCGACCGGCTGGGACTGTCGCGCGATCTGGCAGGCGATTACGACACGGTGGCGGGGCTGGTTCTGCACCAGATGCGCCGCCTGCCGGGCCTGGGCGACAGCTTTACCGTCGCAGGCCATCGGTTCGAGGTGATTGACCTTGACGGGCTGCGCATTGACAAGGTTCTGGTCTCGGCGGTCTGACGCGCACCGCAGGCTGATACCCGTAAGAAACGGCCAGCCCGGCGCGGTGGGCCATCAGTGCCCCTTGCAACCCTGTCGCAGACCGCTATAACGCGCGCCGGGGGCGGTTAGCTCAGTTGGTAGAGCGTCTCGTTTACACCGAGAATGTCGGGGGTTCGAGTCCCTCACCGCCCACCAGTTCCCCATGATCATGCGTCTGATTCGTTTCCATTGCGGAAACATCCAGGCTGGCTGTGTCTGCTGGGTTGATTTGGACAATCTGAAATTGTGCGCCGTCGGTCAAGATTCTGCGTGCAGATGAAAGATATGGGCGAAAGTGTGGCCAAGGTTGAACCACATTACGGCAAAGTAAATAATGCGTGTTAAAGGTGGCAGTGTGATACGCCTTGGTGATGACAGGAGTACGGAAATGACGAATTCCAAGCTTGCCGCGGCCCTCGCAATGTCTGGGGCTGTCATGTTTGGCGGAATGCAGGCGCAGGCCGCGACCGTTACGCTGGACTTTGACACGCCCATTTCGGCGCCGCTTTCGCTTGATCCCGATAGCCCCGGTATTGTCAGTGGCAACTGTGAGAGCGCATCGGGTCCAAAGTGCCTTGGTGTGAACAAGAAAGGGGCAGCCGTACTGACGATCGCAGCCGGCATGACCTTTTCGATCTCGAAGTTCTGGTTCAACCTGCTGGGCGAGGGTGACAACCTGATCGTCACCACCGACAAGGGTAGCGTGACGCTTTTCGAAAGCGACTATGCGCACAACACTGCCGGTGGCTTTGTTTTCAACAGCAGCGCCTTGGCTGCGTTCCAGGATATCACCTCGCTGTCTTTCATTATGGGGGGGAAAAACGGCAACGGGCGCGTTGATGACATCGCGGTGTCTTATGGCGGCGACGAACCTTCGCCCGTTCCGCTGCCCGCTGCCGGGCTGATGCTGGCTGGCGCGTTGGGTGGTATGGCCGCCCTGCGCCGCCGCAAGACTGCGGCCTGATCCAATCCTTTGCCTGACTTTCACAGGCGGTCCCTTTCGGGGCCGCCTGTTCTGTTTTGCCGCATTGCCGCTGCCGCACGGGGTCTGTGCATCCGTGCCGGTTGCGTCCGGCACCAAAACCCCCTCGATCCACGCCAAAACAGGTTGAACCAAGACGGCCCCCCGCACTGGACCCCGCAGTTCCGATCGGCAATCGGGTTGACAGGATAGAAGCCGTTACCGCCCACCCCCCTGATTACCCCAGTTGGGCCAGCCTTGCACCGCGCGCCATGGCCTCGACCAATGCGGCCACCTCGGCGCGCAGGTTTTCGGTCGGCACCCCGACATAGCGGCCGTGCAGCGCCAGTTGCACCACGCCATGCACGGCTGCAAAAGTGGTACGGGCGCGCAGGGGCAGGATTTCCGGCGGCAGGTCGGGGCGCAGTTTTGCCAGGGGCGCGATAATCTGTTCGATCAGAACGGCATGGTCTTGCCGATGCCACTCAGGCACCTCGACGCCGGGGGCCAAACGGTGATTGAACAACGCCTTCCACAGATTGCGGTTGGCCAGCGCAAAATCGACATAGGCCGCGGCCAGCGCCTGCATCGCCGCCTCGGGCGGGGCACCTTGCGGCGCAGCGGCGGAAAGAACCGCGCCCAGCCGGGCCAGCGTGCGCGAATTCACCTGCAGGATCAGATGGTCCAGATCCGGATAGGCGTTGTACAGCGCCCCCAGCGCGCATCCCGCCGCGGCTGTCACCTCGCGCGCCTTCAAGCCGGACAAGCCATTGGCCACGATCTGCGCCTCGGCGGCGTCAACCAGGCGGCTACGCAGATCGGCCCGTTTGTCATCGCGTCCCGCCGGGGTTTCGGGTTTCGCAGTATTGTTGCTCATCAGTAATCCGATTGTTTCGAGAACATTGTTCATAAAATCCTTGAACGACGTTCATGTCCGTGGCATTGAGTTCATGAACGCCGTTCATACACAAGGAGGCCATGATGTTCAACACGATCCTGACCCTGGTCCGCGGCCGCAGCCACGATACCGCCCAAGCCGTCGCCGATGCCAACGCCCTGTCGATCCTGCGTCAGCAGCTGCGCGATGGCGCAACCGGGGTAGAGGCGTCGCGCCGCGCTGTCGCCGTGGTGATGGCCTATGCCGAGCGCGAGCGCAAAGCCCTGCCGCGTATTGCCGCCCAGATGCAGGATCTGGAAACCCGTGCCTTGGCCGCTATCGCCAAGAACCGCAGCGATCTGGCAGGCGAAGCCGCTGCCGCCATTGCGCAGCTAGAGGCAGAGTATGCCGCCTCGGAGCGGGCGCTGGCCACCTATGACGCCGAAATTCTGCGCCTGCGCGAGGATCTGCAATCTTCGGAACTGCGCTTGCGTGAATTGCAACGCGGCCTGCAACTGGCTGACGCCACGCAGAAAAGCCAGTCGGTGCGCGGTGTGCTGCCCCGTGCTGTCACCGCCTCGCTGGCCGAAGCAGAAGCCACCCTGCAACGCCTTCAATCGCGTCAGGCCCATGCCGAGGCGACGGCCGTCGCAGTCACCGACCTGTCGGCCGGCCTGACGGCGGAAGCCACCAGCGCCCGCCTTGCTGCCGCAGGTTGTGGCCCCGCCCTGCGCCCGGATGCCGCCGCAGTTCTGGCCCGCCTGACCGCCCGGTCGCAACAGGCCTGAATTGTGCCAAAAACTTACCTGAATTGAGAATTATCGCTGGATAATGCACCAAAAGGAAACACGTCATGATTGAAACTCCTGTTCAGCAAGTCCGCACCTCACAGGCATTCAACCTGTTCAGCTATGTCAACTTTGCCGTCGCGGCGGCGATGATGTCGGGCGGGATCTACTTTATGGAGGCGGGTTTTGCCGCCAAGGGCTTTTACGCCATGGCCGCCCTGATGCTGGTCAGTTCGACCGTCGGTATCACCAAGGCTCTGCGCGACAAGGAAGAATCCGACCGTCTGCACAACCGGCTGGAAGAGGCCCGCACCGAGCGCCTGCTGGCAGAGGTATCGCAAGCCCGCTAAACGGTGCCGCGCAGGGGCCGTCCTGTCCAGGGCGGCCCCCCTCGTTTTGCATCTTCGCACAGTCTATGCTCATATTTGGGCAATGACCGCAGCACCAGCCATGCCTATCTTGGCGTCACAAACGACAGGAGGATGCCATGAGCTGGAACCCCGCGCTGGACCCGACCATTCCGATCGGAGATCAGGTTGACACGATTGAAACCGTGATCATCCCCCGTGCCCGTGATCTTGGTGGGTTCGAAGTGCGCCGTGCGCTGCCCTCGGCCCAGCGGCAGATGGTGGGGCCGTTCATCTTTTTCGATCAGATGGGGCCCGCGGAATTTCTGACTGGTCAGGGCATCGACGTGCGCCCGCATCCCCATATCGGGCTGGCCACCGTGACCTACCTGCTCAAGGGCCAGATGCACCACCGCGACAGCCTTGGCACCGACGCCTGGATCACGCCGGGCGAGGTGAACCTGATGGTCGCCGGGAATGGCATCACCCATTCCGAACGCACGGACGGCGAGGTGCGCAAAGGCCCGCACACGCTCTTTGGCCTGCAAACCTGGCTCGCCTTGCCGAAGGCGAATGAGGATGACCCGGCGGCCTTCCACAATGCCCATGCTGCGGCCCTGCCGGAACTGGAGGGCGAGGGCAAGCAGGTGCGCCTGATCCTCGGCTCCGGTTGGGGCGAAACCGCGCCTGTGCCGCTGCATTCCGAAACGATCTATGCCGATGCCACCCTTGCCCCCGGCGCGTCGCTGCCCTTGCCCGACAACCACGAGGATCGTGGCATCTATATCCTGAAAGGCGAGGTGACGGTGGGCGGCCAGACCTTCCCCACCGGCCAGATGCTGGTTTTTCGCCCCGGCGACCGAGTTTCGGTCAGGGCGGGGGCAGAGGGTGCGCGGCTGATGGTGCTGGGCGGCGCCACGATGGACGGCCCGCGCCATATCTGGTGGAACTTCGTCGCCTCCTCCAAGGACCGGATCGAGGCCGCGAAAGAGGCATGGCGCGCAGGCGACTGGGCGCATGGCAGGTTCCACCTGCCGCCGAACGACAATGCGGAGTTCATTCCGGCACCGGATAGGTAGGGCAGGACGGGGCGAGCAACACAGCCGGGATGCGCTGTATTGGTTTGGAGGTCTTGGCGGTCATTGGCGTCCCGGCGCGCATGTGTTCTCTAGATTGGTGTTCAGACAGGAATCGGAATGGAATGCAGTGGATTCTTCAGCAGTTCGAGGACACTGAAAAGCTGGCGGATGCGCTTGACCGATTGGGCATTCCTTACTCGTGGCACAAGGTTGTTCCGTTCATCGGCGAGCTTGTTCCCGAACCTGAAGTCCGCGACCAAAGGTCCGTGGTGATGTTCGGTTCCTACACTCTGTGGCGGTATGCGGAGGCCAGGAGCCTGTATCCCGGCGTTTTTCGAATTACGCCGTTCGTCCATGAGAAGCCTTGGCAGCCCTTCATGCTCAACGGTCCAGATGCGATATTTCTTAAGGTCAGCGAGATCGAGGCAAAGCTGGATGACGATGGTTGCCATTGGTTCATTCGTCCGGTGGCTGACAGCAAGGAGCAGGCAGGAAACGTCAAAGCTGCTGCGGAAATTCGCGAGATTGCCCGCAAGGTCATGGCTCTCAACGCAGACGAGATACCCCATGGCTCGCTGTGCCCCGACACGCTGATGATGCTGACCCCACCGGCACGGATCTACAAGGAGTGGCGCATCTGGATCGTGAACGGGGTTGTCGTCACCTACTCTCTATACAAGGAAGGGACACGGGTGACATATCGTCACGAGATCGAAAACGATGCTCTGGAGTTCGCCCAGACCTTGGCCGGGCTGAATAAGGGCTACTCGCCCGCCTACGTCATGGACATTTGCCGTACCGAAGAAGGCCTGCGACTGGTGGAAACCAACTGCATCAATGCCGCAGGGTTCTACGCGGCTGATCTGGCCAAGCTTGCCGAGACGATTAACGGGATGGCCTGACGCCGACATTTCGGGTCCGTCCCCTCCGTCCCGCAAAGCAACCCCTGTCCTGCCGGTGCCCCGCTTTCATCACTGACTGCCGCCGTTCGGCCCCACCCGGCGCGCCCATCGCCAAGAGCTGTCCGCTCACCCCGCGCGCGCCCCCCAAAATGCCCGTCGAAAATCGCCATCCCGCGCTTGACGCCGCCCGCGAAGCCCCGTAATACCCGCCCACGCCGGGGCAACCCGGAAACGAGATGGCGGTTGTAGCTCAGTTGGTTAGAGTACCGGCCTGTCACGCCGGGGGTCGCGGGTTCGAGCCCCGTCAACCGCGCCACTCGTTTCCTGAATGCCCCAAGCGTAATGCGCGGTTGTAGCTCAGTTGGTTAGAGTACCGGCCTGTCACGCCGGGGGTCGCGGGTTCGAGCCCCGTCAACCGCGCCACTTCTTCCTTTTGATGACCGGATGAACAGTGGCGCTGCGCCACCGTCACTCCTGCGTTGCGCATTGGGCAGACACGCCGCATTCACATCGATGAGATTCGCGCAAGATATTGAAACAAATTGCGTATCTCTCAGATTTTCTGGGCACGATACAGGCGCGTGAAGCCCGTCCTCACGACCGATCAGAAGCGCGCAAGGGGGGCTATCGCGCCCGCCGCCGGGGTGCGATGTTTCACCCCAAGGCTGCGGTCCGCCGGGCGCCACATCGCCGACGCGACAGACCGGGACGGCCTTGACCAATCGGCCCGGAGCGTGGGTGCGACCCCGACCGGGATGGAGCTTATGATGCGCAAGACCATTTTCTCCACCATCACCCTTGTTGCAGCCCTTGCCACCGCCGGCACCGCCATGGCAGCGCCCAGTGTCACGATGGGCACGATCAAGGCCCTGGACGCCAAGACCCATACTGTCACCCTGGCGAACGGCACCACCTATCAGTTGCCCAAGACCTTCAAGACCGAAGGCTTCAAGGCGGGTGAGAAGGTCAAGATCACCTGGGAGATGAAGGGCAAGGCCCATGAGGCCAGCGCGATGACCGCCGGCTGATTCCCCCAGGACAATGGCTGGCAGTCATGAGCGGGGGCCTGCGGGCCCCCGTTTTCTATGGGGCCAGCCGGCTGCGATAGCGGATGTGCCCGTCATACTCCGACAGCGTGTCATACAGCCGCCGCGCCTGTGCGTTGCCTTCCTCGGTCATCCACCACACCCGCGAGAACCCCCGCGCGCGGGCAATCTCGAACAGATCGGCGATCAGCGCGCGTCCCAGCCCCTTACCGCGCGCCTGCGGATCAACGAACAGATCCTCCAGATACAGGTCGTCCGCCATCGCCCAGCTAGAGGGGTGATGGTTCCACAGTGCAAAGCCGATCACCCGCCCGCCGTCTTCGGCCAGCCGCAGGTTCATCGGGCCGTCGGCCATGATCCGCGCCCAGGTCAGCGCGGTCTGCGCCTCGGGCAATTCCACCCCGTAAAACGCCAGATAACCGGCCCATAGCCCGCGCCAGGCCGCTTCGTCCCCTGGCCCTGCATCCCTGATCTTCATTTCATCTGTTCACAAATATCCTCGGGGGGTGCGGGGGGCGAAGCGCCCCCGCGTTCTACGCCTGCAACCGGGCCAGAACCCGTGCCCAACTGCGGATGCCCTTGTGGAAGCATTCCACATCATACTTTTCGTTGGGCGAATGGATCTGGTCGTCATCGCGGCCAAAGCCGATCAGCATGGCATCCATGCCCAGCACGGTCTTGAAATATCCCGAGATAGGGATCGATCCTCCGCAGCCGATATAGGCGGCCGGCACGCCCCATTCCTCGCTCAGCGCCTGACGGGCCGATTCGAAGGCGGGATCGTCGATCGCCATGACGCCTGCGGGCGAATTGCCGTGGCCGTGGAATTCCACCGTGCAATCGGGCGGCAGTTGTGCCTGCACCCAGGCGCGGAAGTTTTCGCGGATGGCGAAGGGGTCTTGCTTGCCCACCAGACGGAACGAAACCTTGGCATGGGCTTCTGCCGGCAGCACGGTCTTGAACCCCTCGCCGGTATAGCCGCCCCAGATGCCGTTGATTTCCGCTGTGGGCCGTGACCACAGCATTTCCAGGGGCGTACGGTCCACTTCGCCCGCAGGCACCGACAGGCCGACATCGCCCAGGAATTTCGCGGCATCAAAGGTCAGGTTCTGCCATTGGGCCCTGATCTCATCGGGCAATTCGGTGACGCCGTCATAGAAATGCGGAATGGTGATGCGGCCTTGTGGGTCATGCAGACTGGCAAGAATTTTTGACAGCAACCGGATCGGGTTGATCGCCGCCCCGCCATAGCCGCCCGAGTGCAGATCCTTGTTGGGGCCGTGGATCGTCAGTTCCTCGCCCAAAAGCCCGCGCAGCATGGTGGTGATCGCCGGGGTCTGGTCATCGAACAGACCGGTATCGCAGATCAGCGCGATTTCCGATTTCAGCTCTGCCGCATTGTCTTTCATGAAGGGGATCAGGCTGGGTGAACCCGATTCCTCCTCGCCCTCCAGAAAGATCGTCAGCTTGCCCGGCAGGCTGCCATGCACCGCTTTCCACGCCCGGCAGGCCTCGACAAAGGTCATGAGCTGCCCCTTGTCATCCGACGCCCCGCGCCCCCGGATCAGCTTGCCATGCGGGCCGTCCTGCAATTCGGGCTCAAAAGGTGGCTTGTCCCAAAGGTTCAGCGGATCAACGGGTTGCACGTCATAGTGACCGTAGAACAGCAGGTGCCGCCCGCCTGCGCCACCATGGCCCACCACCATCGGATGCCCGGGCGTCGGACGGCTGGAGGCATCAAAGCCCAGACCTTTCAGATCCTCGACCAGCCAATCGGCGGCCTTCGCGCATTCGGCCTTGTAGGCCGGATCGGTGGAAATCGAGGGGATGCGCAACAGCGCCATCAGGCGGTCCAGCGCCTGCGGCAGATCCTGGTCTATGCGGGCCAGCACGGCATCAAGGCTCATCACTCTCTCCATCTCGTGAACGGCGGGGCGCAGCCTAGCAGGCAGGCGGGGACTGTCCAGAGCCAGCACCATGCGCTAGAAGGCCGCCATGTTACGGAGGTGCCCTATGTCCTTGCGCGCAATCACGATCCTATCCCTTGGTCTTCTGGCCGGGGCCGCTCATTCCCAGACCGCCCCGGTGGAAACCGCCAAGCTGGGCAAATCGCAGGTCACGCTGACCGCCCATTCCTTTCTTACGCCCGAGGAATTGCAGACCCTGCGTCTGGTGATGACCAACAAACAGGCGCTGTCGGTGTTCCTGCCGGGCAAGCCTGCGAACTTCTCGGCCGTTGCCGTGTCGCCCAGCGAAGGCTTCATCCGGGGCGGCAAGCCCGTGGCCTCTGCCACTGCCGTGGCGGACCTACCTGATGCGGCCACCGCGCAGATGAATGCGATCCAAGGCTGCGACAAGGCCCGCGCCAAAGCCAGCGCGCCCTGCGTCGTGGTGCTGGAGGTTGGTCCGGCCAAGAAAAAATAATCGAAAGTCGGGGCGTCAAATTGCCCCCTTTCGGATAAAACGGATTTGACGCACATCAATGCTGCCAAGGTCGCCCCGGTATAGGTCAGGGGCGTTGCCCAGGAGACGCCAAGATGGACTATACCGCAGCACTTGATGCCGCTTTGAACCGCCTGCACGACGAAGGCCGTTATCGGACCTTCATCGACATCAAGCGCAAGAAGGACCAGTTCCCCAAGGCGACCTGGACCAAGGCCGACGGTTCCGAAAAGGAAATCACCGTCTGGTGCGGCAATGACTATCTGGGCATGGGCCAGAATCCGGCGGTTCTGGCCGCGATGCATGAGGCGCTGGACGCGACCGGCGCCGGGTCGGGCGGCACGCGCAACATTTCGGGCACCACGGTTTACCACAACCGGCTGGAGGCCGAGATTGCCGACCTGCATGGCAAGGATGCGGCGCTGGTGTTTTCGTCGGCCTACATCGCCAATGATGCGACGCTCTCTACGCTGCGGGTGCTGTTTCCCGGGCTGATCATCTATTCCGATGCGCTGAACCATGCCTCGATGATCGAAGGGGTGCGGCGCGGTGGGGGTCTCAAGCGCATCTTCCGCCACAATGACGTGGCCCACCTGCGCGAACTGATCGCCGCGGATGACCCTGCGGCGCCCAAGCTGATTGCCTTTGAATCGATCTATTCGATGGATGGCGATTTCGGCCCGATCAAGGAAATCTGCGATCTGGCAGAGGAGGTCGGTGCGCTGACTTACCTTGATGAGGTCCATGCCGTGGGCATGTATGGCCTGCGTGGGGCAGGGGTGGCAGAGCGTGATGGCCAGATGTACCGCGTGGACATCATCAACGCCACTTTGGGCAAGGCTTTCGGGGTTTTTGGCGGCTATATTGCTGCAAGTGCAAAGATGGTGGATGCCATCCGCAGCTATGCGCCGGGCTTCATTTTCACCACCTCGCTGCCGCCTGCCGTGGCCGCCGGGGCTGCCGCCTCGATCGCGTTCCTGAAGTCGGCAGAAGGCCAAAAGCTGCGCGATTCCCAACAGTTGCACGCCCGCATCCTGAAAATGCGGCTGCGGGGTTTGGGCCTGCCGATCATCGACCATGGGTCACATATTGTGCCTGTGCATGTCGGCAACCCCATCCATTGCAAGATGCTGTCCGACATGCTGCTGGATCAGTTCGGCGTTTATGTCCAGCCGATCAACTTCCCCACCGTGCCGCGCGGAACCGAGCGTCTGCGCTTTACCCCCTCGCCAGTTCACGATGCGGGCCAGATTGACGCACTTGTGAAGGCGATGGATGCCCTTTGGCGGCACTGTGCGCTGAATCGCGCCGAGGCTTCTGCCTAAGCCTGCTTCCGCATGTGCAGAATCGCTTGTCCTGTGTTACGGAAACCGACAAAAGAAGAGCGTGAGTCGCCGTGATCGGCGGCTTCTGGGGACAAGCGGGAAGGCAGGGCGGCGTATGATCGGGCGGAGGTCAAAGACTCCGGCGCCAGAGGCGGACAAGCCGAAGGGGTTCGACGATTTCGAACTGCGTCTGGGTGACCTGATGCGGGGCGAACGGGCTACGCTGGGCAAAAGCCTGCTGGACGTCCAACGCGAATTGAAGATCAAGGCCACCTATATCGCCGCGATCGAAAACGCCGATGTCGGCGCGTTCGAGACCCCGGGTTTCATCGCGGGCTATGTGCGGTCCTATTCGCGCTATCTGGGCATGGACCCGGATATGGCCTTTGCCAAATTCTGCCGCGAGGCGAATTTTGAGGTGGCTCATGGCATGTCTGCCGCCGCTTCGCCCGTGTCTATCGCAGCTAAGCGCGCCCGCCGTACAGACGGCGAGGGGCATGACCCCATCGCCAATCCGGCGATTTCCTTTACGCCTGTCGGGCAAAGCCTGTTTTCGCGGGTTGAACCCGGTGCCATCGGCTCTATTGCGCTTCTGGTCGCGCTGATCGGGGCCATCGGCTATGGGGGATGGTCGGTGTTGCAAGAGGTGCAGCGCGTGCAGCTTGCCCCAATCGATCAGGCCCCGTCGGTCGTGGCCGAGATTGACCCCTTGGGCAATGTTGCGGGCGATGCGCCATTGGTCCGCTCTGCTCCGGCCCAGACGCAGCAGGTGGCTTCGGCTGACGGTGCGACGGCCGATCCGCTGGACCGTCTCTATCGCCCCGAGGCACTGGATGTGCCGGTGCTGGAGGCGCGGGATGGCCCGATCGGCACGATCAACCCGCGTCAATCGACCGATGCCGCAACGGCCAGCGCCGTTGACGCCGCTGTGGCCGAAGCTGTGACCGGCGACAGCGTGCAGGTTGTCGCGCAGGCCAATCCGGGTGTGGAGCTGTTGGCGGTGCGCCCCTCGTGGGTGCAGGTGACGGCCAAGGATGGCACGGTTCTGTTCGAGAAGATTCTTGATGCGGGCGAACGCTATGCCGTGCCGCCGCTGCAAGAGGCTGCTGTGCTGCGCGCGGGCAATTCCGGCTCGGTCTATTTTCAGGTCAACGGCCAGACCTATGGCCCGGCGGCCAAGGGCGCCAATGTGGTCAAGAACGTGA
>APMI01055131.1_pt1 | contig 16376 bp, 16 predicted proteins | sample 667938 | NCBI WGS metagenome assembly APMI01 (sample SAMN01084076, study PRJNA167559) | wastewater metagenome | biome: Wastewater | place: Denmark: Ejby Moelle, Odense | collected 2011-11-28 | reverse complement strand
CTATATTAAGAGGGAGTGGATTATCTAATACGATGCACGGCAGCAGTGTTTACCACTCGATTTATTGATGTATTAACCGCTCGCACCCATCCGGTTCCCACAGACTTGCGTAAAAGTTTGTATCGAATCAGAAGACAACAAGGGTCAAGATTTCCGGTCACGCGCCCATGCCGCTAGTGCATATAACTCGGCGAAGTCATCACGTCCGATAGACAGATAGCGATTGATGGCTTCTTGGAGCGGTACCAGTTCCACCGAAGTCACTTGTTCAGCATCACTGGGATTGAGCGGCTTACCCACAATCTCGACCTCACCATAACTCACATAACGGTAAAAGTCGGGATGAGGCAGATGTGGACGATAAGGTTTAGGTGCGTTGGAATGGCAGTGCCATGCACCTAACGAGGTAATACTTTTCAGCCGAACACCAGCCTCTTCAAGTAACTCGCGTTTGAGTGTCTCGGAATGGGGTTCATCCGGTTCACGCGTGCCACCCGGCAGTTCCCAATAATAGTGATCCACTTGTATGATGAGCCATTTGTCACCCACATAAGGCACAAGATTGACGTTGCTAATCAAGTTATCCTGAGGCGGCTTCTGCCATAACTCGAACTGCATTTCAATCGGTTCGCGATAAGTTGTGTTGAACAAATGTGGAAAGCGCGAACGCAAGTCGCTCATGATTGCAAGTATGCTCCTATTTGCTGTGCTGCGGTCTGACCTGCCAAAATGCGTCCGGCAAATCCTAAGCCGTCATAATCACTGCCTACCAAGCGGATTCCGTCTGGAAGCATTTGTTTGAGCGAGTCCATTTTCTGCTTAAAGTTAGGCAGATGCGGCGGCAACGGATCAGCATCTTCCCAATAATCCACGCGGCTGATAATCGGCTGCCCCTGCGCTTTCATCTCACGGTGAAGTTCCTGCACAATGGCCTCAGCCGCTACCGCTTTGGGGAGCATCCGCACGCCGACATTGAGCAGAATATGATCGGGCGGGACGCGGTGGGAGTCGTCCGTCCATGTATAAAAGGGAATAGCCACATCCCACGGGAAAATCGGCGGCACGGGCATATCGCCTTTTTTGTAGCCGATTGAAACACGTGTAATGGTATCATAACCGTAATCGAGTAAACTCAGACTCAGCTCCGGTGTGAGGGTACGGAACATGCGCTCGGCATGGCGGGCAGGTGCGGCCACGATGACCGCAGCGGCCTCCCACATCAGGCCATTCTCCAAACACAGCGTAAATTGACCATCTAATGTACCGATACTGCTGACAGCCATACGGTGAATAAACGTGCCAGTTAAACCCTGTGCCAAAGCGTCGATAACCGTCTGCGAACCGTTGGCAAAAGCCACCAGATCACGTTTGTGGCTGTCAAAAACCGGACGAAGTGCATCTTGTAAGCCGAGTTCGCTTAAAAATACCCAATCCTCATCACGATGAAAGGCAAACGCGCCACCATCCAACACAAACCCATCACGCTGTTCGCTGATAATACTGCCGCCCAAACGCTTCTTAACTTCGATCAAGCGATAGGGAATCTGAAGACGCTGCAATTCGCGGGCGGCAGCTAATCCACTTAGGCCACCGCCAATAATTACCACATCACGCATAGGTTGTATTGTTTCCTAATGAATCACATCTGAGCAGTATAACCATAAATACAACTGCTTTGAAGTGTGAGGCTTTTGTTAAGACTTTATCAAGCGTGTTTGTTATGCCTTGTCGTGCAAATAAACCTGCAACTCATCCAATGAGCGTACCAGTTTATTCAGCGAACATTCCAGCATAATGTTGACGACTTGAAATTTGAACTGTAAACGCCAATCGGTATAAACACCAACAATATGCTTACCCTTGGCGTAGGCATAACCCAATTCCCATGACGTTCCATCATCAGTGGTGATGCCGTTCAAGTTTGCAATCACAATGTCACAGCGATCAATCGCCGCCACATCCTCAGCGAAAATCGCAGGAATATTGGCCTCACTTTTAATCTTACCTTCTGTTCCGTCACGATGTGGCAAGAAGGTGGTAAAACCAGCAGCAGCAGCGATACGTTCGATCTGTTCATCGAACCAGCGTTCACCCTCATTAAATAACGGGCCAGCGATGTAGGCATTTGGCATGTTTATCCCTTTGGAAAGGTCACAATAACGGTCAATATTGATAACCAATTATGGCCTGATTAGTGAAGGTTAGCCAACAGACCGAAACCTGCTTGCATAAAACTTTAATTTAACATATTCTTAAAGAACCGTTCATGTTCTTAAAGTTTACTTAACATATAAACCAACGGTATCACACGCTAGCAAATTATTATCGAAACGCAGTCGTGTGATGGAAGATGAATGAAAGGGTTGTTGTTGTGGGCGCTTTTACACAAGTCACGAACCAATTTCACGGTTTCTTTAAACGGAAACCGAACCGCTTTATTGTGTGTCTGAGCGAACAGGCCACCAAAAGCCTTGAAGGTACACAGGCGCTGTTGGCTTTCATGCGTAAACCCGAAAAACAGCAAGCCGCGCAGGTCTATCGGCTGGAAAAAGAAGCTGATGCCATCCGCCGCAGTTTGATTGATGATCTCAACCGTAGTTTTGTCACACCGATTGACCGTGAAGATCTATTTGCACTGTCGCGGGCGATTGATGATGTACTGGATTACGCCTATTCCACGACTAATGAAATGTATGTCTTAGGTGTCGAACCCACCTCAGATTTGTGCGCGATGGCTCAATTACTGTGCCAGAGTGCTAAAGAATTGTCGCTGGCAATCGAAAACCTTGAACATCAGCCACAGGTCGCCAATACCCACTCCATGCGAGTGAAAGCGATTGGTAATCGGATGGAACGCCTCTACTCTGAAGCACTGGCGCATCTTTTTGATTCGCCCACTGACTTAAAAGATGTGGTACGGATGTTTAAGATGCGGGAAATTTACCGTCACATGTTTCGCGCGGTCACCAGTGCTGAACAAGCCGCCAATGTGCTAGGAGATATTGTCATCAAGTTTTACTGATTAATGACTAGTGCTTCTAGGCTTTGACGGCCTGCAAAGTAAACCAGAAAGTGCTGCCTTGTCCGGCATTGCTTTCCACGCCGATATTCCCGCCCATCGCCTCGACCCACGCTTTGGCAATCGCCAGACCTAAGCCCGTGTTACTACCCGCCCGTGAGTCATCCCCACGATAAAAACGGTCAAACAAATGAGGTATATCTTCAGGTGAGATGCCTGTGCCGGTATCAATAATGCGGATACGGACGAAGTTCGCAAGCTGCTCGGCGGCGATGGTGATGCTCCCGCCTGCGGTATAACGCAGGGCATTCCCCAACAAATTATGCATGACCTGTACCACACGATCAGGATCAGCCTGAACGGTCGGCAGTGAAGTTTCCACAACTTCGATATGGGTATCCTGTGCCTCAGCCGCCAAAGCGAACTGTTCAATTGAACTGCTCAAAGCAGACTTCAATTCGACGGTTTGCAAATTCAGTGGCAGTTGTCCGCCTTCGGCTAAAGCCAGCTCACGTAAGTCGGCTACAAGTCTGCTCATCAAACGGGTTTCGTCATAGAGGGTCGCCACCTCACGCAGTTCCAACGGATAAACACCGTCTAAAATCGCCCGCAAATTACCCTGCATAACCGTGAGCGGTGTGCGAAGTTCGTGGGCAATATCCGCCATGAGATTACGGCGCAGGATCTCACCGCGCTGCAATGCATCCGCCATCGAGTTAAATGCGCGTCCTACTTCAGCGACTTCATCTGTGCCTTGCACGTTTACGCGCCGATCCCATTTACGATTTGCGAAATCGTGGGCAGCACTAGACAAACCGGCTAACGGTGCAGCAATCGTCCGGCTGATGCCTAAGCCCAACGCTGCGCCGATCCCACCTGCCGCCAAAGCCGCGATAATCAGAGTGACATACAACTGATCTAAAAAGCGATCTTCAGGTGTGCGTGGTGGCTGCCCCAAAGGAAAGCGTTGGTCACGGGGTCTATTCATCATATCAACTGGAGGTTGACCTGCGGGATTAGCATTAGGAGGATTTTGTGCAGCGACAGGTGCACCCGCGTTAGCCGTCGCAAGTGCCTTATTTCGTTCGTCAACATACCGGTGAAATTGGTCACCCGTACTCCAGCCTGCCAGCACTGCCACAATGATGACTGTAACCAGCGCAACACCTAAGAAAGCAACCGTCAGACGTACCCAAATGCGATTCACGCAGCACCCTCACAAAAACGATAACCGACACCAAAGACCGTTTCAATATAACGCGGTCGGGCAGGATCATCACCAATTTTCTTACGCAGATTCTTGATATGCGTATCCAACGTGCGTTCCAGCCCATCGTAGCTGTAGCCGAGCGCTTTCTCGACCAATTCTTCGCGGGTAAAGGCATAATTGGGATTTGCCATCAGAGCGCTAAGGATAGCGAATTCGGTACGCGTGAGATCGACACTCTGGTTCTCATGCATGAGTGTGTGTTGGTCAAGGTCAAGGCGAAGCATACCGTTTTCGAGAACATGCGGCGGTTGAAAGCCTCCGCGTGAACGGCGCAAAATGGCCTTTACCCGCGCCACCACTTCCAATGGATTGAAAGGCTTGGTTAGATAATCATCCGCGCCCAATTCTAAGCCGCTGATTTTATCGGTATCTTCGACCTTAGCCGTCAGCATCAGAACTGGAATATCCGCGAGATGAGCATCCGCTCGCAGCCAGCGAGTAATTGACCAACCGTTATGTCCCGGCAGCATCAGATCAAGGATGACGAGATCAGGACGTTCTTTCTTAATCATGTGCATGGCGGTTTCGCCGTCGTAGGCCATCATCACAATCATACCGGCCTGCTCTAAATACGAGCGTACAAGCCGGACAATCTGCTGGTCATCATCTACCACTAAAACCCGCTGTGCCATGTTCTCAATCCTTACGTTATATCTCGTAGTCTAGTCATAATTTATCGGAAACGCAAAGAGGGTGAACTTGCGCTCACCCTCGATACCTAAAGTGCTAATTAGGCGTTTGCGGCTGCTGTTGCTTCCGGTGTAGCATCCGGCGCTACCGGAGCATTGTTATCGGGGCCACCATTTCCGTTCGGGGCGCCGTTGCCATTTTGTCCGTGACCACGACCACCGGGGCCGCCGTTGCCATTCGGGCCACCGTTGCCGTCAGGACCCATTGGGCCACCGAAGCCACCATCACCACGTCCACCAAATCCACCCATCATACCGAACCCGCGTCCCATCTTCTGTGAGAATGCAGCAGTCAGATTAGCCTTGAGCAGAATGATTTCGGCATCCGATTGTTCTTGTGTCAAACGACCGCTGGTGACAGCCGCCTTGAGTGCCGCTTCTTGTTCAGCGACAACCGTATCCACAACCGTACTGAGTTCAACATTGTTTTCTTTAGCAATGTCCGCAATCGTCTTGCCATCCTTGAGATCGGTTTGGAGTGTGGTCACGTCGATATTCAAAGCCTTCGCCAGCACATCGAACATGCCGTTACCCATCTGACCGAAACCGGGGCGATTGCCTGCGCCTTGCATAAAGGACTTGGTGAACATTACGTTCAGGTTAGCTTTCAACAGGGCAATTTGAGCATCGGCCTGTTCCTGTGTCAGTCGACCATCGGTGACAGCCGTTGCCAGATTTTCTTGGGCTTTGGCGACAACCGCATCCACGATTGTGGTCAGTTCGACATTCTTTTCTTTGGCGATGTCAGCGATGGTCTTGCCACTTTGCAGGTCGGTTCGCAATGTTGCTAGATCAACACCCAATGCGTCGGCGATCACCTGAAATTCGCCGCCCATACCCATGCCTCCACGTCCCGGTCGTTGACCGGCTGCCGGAGGTTGGGCTTGGTTCTGTCCCTGTGCGGGTGGTGTGGTAGTCCCACTTGGTGTCTGGGCTGCGACCGCCGCAACTGATATCGCCAGCGCGGCAATCACTAGCGCGACTATTCCTATCTTCAAACGCTTCATAGTATTACAAGCTCCTTTTGCATTTTCGAACGCCCGATGCGTTCTGCTCTACGAATATCAGGTTAGCAAGGGGCTATGGAGAAGTAATGGAGATTTGCATAACATTACCTAAAATTAAATTTTTCATCGGAATAAGTCATCAGTAGCAAAAAAACAGGGCAACCCGCTGGTGGATTGCCCTGCTAACTGGAATAGAGAAGCGATTTTAATTATTGAAGCTGATGGACGTAATGCTGCCGTTGGTTTTGAAATCAGTCGTGTATGAAATGCTAGCAGTTGCTTGATAGGTTAAGCTGCCTTGCTTAACAACGACCTTGGGGATTGAGGTATAGCCCACGCCCGCATTGGTAATCGTAATGCCGGTGATTTTCCCATCAACCACCATGGCTGTGGCAGTTGCCTGTGTGTGAGGCCATGTCTGACCCAACGAAGCTTTATAACGATAGTAGTTTGAAACCTCATCCAGTTTTTCGTTGGTGACACCGTAAGGGGCAAGCACTTTCAATAAGGCTTTCTTGTTGGCCTGAGCTTCTTCACGGCTTGGCGCTCCAACCTTTGATGGAGTTACACCCGAAAACGCCTCGCGAAACACATCAGGAGTCACGCCTAGCATCGAAGCAATCAGCACCACCGGACGACCATGATCACGCGAGTCGGTTTCAAATCCGCCTGTGATGGTTACGGATATATCGAATGCTTTCACATCAGGACTGGTTGGAGCCTGTGCCGCTGCTGACATAACAATTGTCCCTAATACACTAATCACGACCGCCGCTATTCCGATCTTAAACCGTTTCATGTTCCAATCCTCCGTTGTTGATGAGTAACTTACTTCCGCGCAGATCACCTTATCAATCACCTGTGGAGAATTGGTAGAGATTGCACAACGGAACGTAAAAACGTTTTTTGTGAAAGCGATCAAGCATTAGCAAAAATAAAACAGGGCAACCGACTTTGGGTTTGCCCTGTTTTTGACTATGCATGTCAATGATGGATATCATCGAATTAAGGACTGGCTGTTCTCGGAACGCGTTGTCTGAACTTCTGGATGATCCCACCGCCAACCATTTGCATGACCATGAAGACTGCCGCTGCTGCAAACAAGAACCACACGTTGTAGAGTACACCGCCAATTGCTGACCAACTGATGCTGCTTTGGTCGCCACCTTCACCCCGTTGAGCGCCTTGTGGTGGTGCCTGATTACTGACTCCGGCAGGCGGGGTTCCACGTTGTCTACCCTCACCACTGCCACCGATTAATGCGCCTAAAGGGTTTTCGAAATTGCCGCTGGCCGCCAACCCTAATCCTGTTAGGCCAATCAGTAGGACGAAAATGGTAATCCACAGTGCTTTGCGTCGATTGTTTTTGCGGTTCATGATTTACTCCTGTGCAGCCGATTGCTTGAGCGATAAGGCTGGTGCAGCCGCTGATTTGGGTGTCTTAGCTCTGATGCCCGGTATATGGAACAGATACTTCTTGCTGTTCGAAAAAATCCACTTCCAATGAATCGCCACATGGGTACCAACCAACATCAGGCTGAAGTTGCTGGTGAGAACATGCAAACTCTTAAAGGTCATTTGTGCGTCTCGTGCGACACCCAAATTTAAGCCGAGCGTCTCCGAAATGAGGATACCGGTGACGATGATGACAGCCATATCAGCCAGAAGTGCTGCGTTGAGGATATAGCTGAAACGTGAACTATGGAACAGGTTGCGGAAGAAACTCTTGGTGATGCTCCAAACCCACTTCCAGTGCAGAACAATATGTGTGATGAGTGCAACACCGATTGCGACACCGATGAGTTCATGATTACGCAGTCCGGTGAAATGTCGCTCTAGTTCAACGACAAAGGCCAAAGCGAGGCCAATGTCTAAAAACAGATTGAGCTTGGTGGTATTGATTTTGAAGAGATTAAATTTGCGCTTGGGCGCTTGTATTGATTCAACGGCCATAGTACACCTCCGTGTGGTGATTACTGTTAAACGTCTTGGGTACTTGCTGTATCCGATGACTTGATGATGAGAATATCGAAGAGGTGTGCAGAAGTTGTGAAGATTTACACAAATCTACCTTAAATCTTTTTTGAGAGAGAAAAATGGGCTAGAAATAAATAAAAACAGGGCAACCTGATACAGATTGCCCTGTTTTTGAGGGGGTTGGAAACATACGACCGTTCGAAATCGTCTCAAGGCCATGTCCTTTGAGAGATGAGGAACATCATAGTAATGCGTCAATGACATGCTCAAAGGACATACGCTTAGATTAACGTCTGAATCTGGAGATCGTGTGTGAATTTCATTTAGGAAACTTTAGAGACTCCCTAAAATGGTAAATGCTGTTCATGGTCAGCTTGAGTCTTAGGCGCATCAATAGTAAAAGTATCAACCAAGCCACCGCCAATCGTAATGAAACGCGTCGTCATCGCTTTATCAGTGACATCGACCAAGAGCGCACCAAAGTTACAGTTATAGCGAACTTTACTGCCATCGACAGGAGTCTTGAAGTTGTACAAACTCTGTCCACCTGCACCGTCTACAATATAAGGAAAGCCATCCTTGACCACACGCTCATAAACATGGTCGTGACCGTTTAGCACCAATGTTGCACCCCATTTGGCAAACGGCCACTGCATCCAATCACTCGAGCCATGTTCCGACGAGGAATAAACGGGATGGTGGAAAACCACGATTTTATAAGTCGCTTTCGAATCGGCTAGCGCATCTTTTAGCCACTTGCCCTGCACCGAATCGCTGCTGACACCGTCTGGTTCGCGAGTATCACTATCCAACATAAAGAACTCAACTGCCCCTTGCAGCACGCGATAATAGCGTTCATTTGCTGGCAGCGTGAAGTAATTGAGATAAGGGTCGATACTGCCAAAGCCCCAATCGTGATTACCGAGTACAGGAAAGAAACGATTTTCTTGACTGCCTTCACCATATTGACCAGTGTAATCACCAATATAAGCGTGGTAATACTGCCCGATATTGGCATCAATCGTCGTATCCAAACCCAGCTCATAATTGTTGTCGCCTGTCGTGACAACAAACTCCGGTTGCCAACCTGCGACCATTTCGGCAACAGTTCGCTCATTTTTACCTGCCGCGCCGAAATCACCGATGACTGCAAAGCGCATGGTATCTTTGGGCTGTGCTTCGACGGTGTAATTTTCCTGTTCAATCGAACAATTGGAGACTGCGTCCGCTTGTGTGCGCGCCCCGACGAACAGGAAACTAAAACCCAACAAACTCAGTACACCCATCCACTTGGTCAAGCGTATCATGTGATCATCCTTCTTCAACTTCTATGGATGTATTCTACAGGTCGCGAAACAAATAACCTCAATTCTATGATTTTCATTGGCTGTATAAATCGCCGTATCAAAGTATCCTAAAAGCATTCTACAGAAGCCTATCATCCACAATAGCTGCCCCAAACGGCACTATTGACGGTCTATAAAATCATGTCGCTGGACATCGTAAAAGACCTTTCCCCAATCGCTCAAGCGCTGCTGGCAACGCTTTTTACATGGGGTGTCACTGCCTTAGGTGCTGCCACCGTATTCACGACGCGCGAAGTGAGTCGTAGGCTGCTGGATATGATGTTAGGTTTCGCTGGTGGGGTGATGATTGCCGCAAGCTATTGGTCACTACTCGCGCCAGCAATCGAGATGTCAGAAGGTGGGGAAGTACCAGTATGGCTACCTGCTGTCAGCGGCTTCCTGTTCGGCGGAGTGTTTTTATTAGCCATCGACAAGATACTGCCGCATTTACATTTGGGCTTCCCGCGTGAGGAAGCAGAGGGGCTAAAAACCACTTGGCATCGCGCCATTTTGTTGGTGCTAGCCATTACACTCCATAACATCCCCGAAGGGCTTGCAGTCGGAGTTGCGTTTGGCGCGGCAGCAAGTGGTGTGCCATCGGCAACATTGTCCGGTGCGGTCGCACTGGCAATTGGTATCGGATTGCAAAACTTCCCCGAAGGCATAGCAGTTGCCGTTCCTCTGCGCCGTGAAGGTCTATCCACACTGAAAAGCTTTTGGTACGGGCAGTTATCGGCAGTCGTCGAACCGATAGCGGGTGTCATTGGCGCAGCAGCAGTGATTGTGATGCGTCCATTGCTGCCTTATGCCCTAAGTTTTGCGGCAGGTGCGATGATTTTCGTGGTGGTGGAAGAAGTCATCCCCGAATCACAGCGTGGTGGCAATACCGATTTGGCAACGATGGGAGCAATGGTGGGTTTCGCTGTGATGATGTTGTTAGATGTCGCTTTGGGGTAAGGTTCTCTTAAAACCATGTGCTTTCTACCCATCATCAATTGTGTTAGAGTCGTCTCAATTCAACACGAAGGAGTCCGATATGACAAGTCAATCAAATACAGCAACATGGGTCGAACAAGACCAAACTCAGCTTCACCCGCTGCAACATCCCAGCCGACACAGCAATCCACTGGTGATCGAACGGGCGGAAGGCGTTTACCTTTATACCAGCGACGGCAAGAAAATTTTGGACGGCATGGCGGGGTTGTGGAACGTCAACATCGGTTACGGGAGCGTTGAACTAGCGGATGTCGCCCGTGAGCAAATGATCAAGCTGCCGTTCACCTCGAACTTTGCTGGAATGACCAATATACCTGCATCGCGCTTGGCAGAAAAATTATCCGGTTATGCTTATCCCAATTTGAAAACGACCTTATTTACATCAGGCGGTTCGGAGTCCAACGAGAGCGCTTTTAAGACGGCTTTGTTTTATTGGCAGCGCATGGGCAAGAAAAATAAGCTTAAATTTATCGCCCGTAGTAGTGCTTATCATGGCATTTCAATGGCTGCGACCAGCGCCACCGGAATCAGCCGTTATCACACACCATTTGGCCCGCGTGTTCCAGGTTTCTTACACATCCCCGCGCCCAATCCGCATCGCTATGACGGTGACATCAAAGCGGGTGAAACCGTCGGGCAAGCCGCAGCCCGCGCTTTAGAAGAAGCGATCCTGCGCGAAGGAGCGGACACTATCGCGGCCTTCATTGCTGAACCGATTCAGGGTGTTGGGGGTGTGATTGTCCCACCGGATGATTACTTCCCGCTGATCCGCGCCATCTGCGATAAATATGAAGTGCTGTTCATTGCTGACGAGGTCATTACGGGTTTCGGGCGGACAGGCGAGATGTTCGCCCTTCATCATTGGGGTGTGCAGCCGGATATTCTGACGTTCGCCAAGGGCATCACCAGCGGTTATATCCCGTTGGGCGGGATGCAAATTTCGGATGCGATACGCGATGCCATCTGGAACGCGCCGGAAGCCGACTCCTATATGCATGGGTATACCTATTCGGGTCATGCCACAGCCTGCGCGGTTGGCCTGAAGAACATTGAAATTTTAGAGCGTGAACATCTGGTCAGGAATTCACGTACCAGCGGCGAAATTCTGCTGGAAGGATTGGCAGCATTAACCGAATTCCCACAGGTGGATAACGCGCGAGGTAAAGGGTTACTGTGCGCGATAGAGATTGTTAAAGATAAAGCCACCACTCGCACACCGGATATGGCGACCGCAAACGCTTTAATGGGCGCGGCAATGCAGGCTGGCTTGCGAACCCGTGTAGTTGGTAATGCGTTGGCATTCTCCCCACCATTGACGATCTCGGCTGAGGAAGTCGAAAGTATCGTACAGACGATGGGCGATGTGTTGGTGAAGTGGAATTCAAAGTAGATTTTGTAGATCGTTGTAGGGAACAAGTGGGCGTACAGCCGTGCGCCCCTACAAATTCTGTACACGACATTATTGATCCAATCCCCTTAAGCTCATTTTTTAATTTGACCTGATATGAGTGCGATTGACGATTTACTCAACTCAATTTTTGATGGTCAGAAACCGGCTTTCTATCCTGAGTTTGAGGGTTGGGTACGCGAGTCACGGCGATTCAAGGCATTTGCCAGCAGCTACAATACTAAGATACGGGCGAAGCTGAAAAATGCGCGTGATGAAGGTGGTATCAAAGATTTACGGGCAGAGCTGGAAACGGCGGCATTACTGCTTCGTGAGGAACGCTTCACCCTCGAATATGAACGCTATGCGCCTTTAAAGCAGCGCGGCCCGGATTTCACAGTGACGTTTAAGACTCATACCCCGTTCAATGTTGAAGTCCGGCGTATCCGTAGTAAGGAATTGGATGAGGGCGACAGTGATGCCTATATGGGCAAGTTGATGACGGTGCTGTGCGATAAAGTGGGGCAGATGCCACCGAGTATCATCAACCTGCTGTGGCTCATCACCGAGCAGGATATTTCAGAAGCGAATTTGTCCCGTGCGGGGATGACTTTACGTCAACTGGCCGAACGCAAAACGGAAGATTTTTTCACACGGCGCGGCTTTAAGAATGCCTCCGACTTCCTCCGGCAGTACACTCATTTGAGCGGGGTTGTTTTGCACCAACCGGAGACAAATGGCTTTTGGATGAATCCCCTTGCCAAACATAAAGTGCCACAGGATATCATCAACGCAATTCACCGGCTTGATACTCCTTGAAGCTCTAAATAAGGTTGCTGCACAAACTGCAAAATTTTCGCAATTTGTGCAGATTTTGCAATACTTCCGCTGAATGGTCGGGCGGGAAGCACGGGAGAAGCCGCTGAATGGTCATTTTATGTCGGCGGATCACTCGGTCAAAATCGCTGAAATGACACTTTTGCAGCGGATTTAGCCGAGTAATCCGCCGCTGTGCAGTTTGTGTATTGCTGCCGCTGGTATTGCTATCAAACCCGCGTTTGATAGCGAAGATAAACCCATCCATTGCCAAGACGGCGCTCATCCAAGAGTTCGAGCTTGACCTGTACGTTTTCTGGCAAAACCCGCTTGCCACGACCCAGTATAAAGGGTACGACGAGCAAGTGAATCTCGTCGACGAGTCCAGCCCGAATCGCTTGTGCGGCCAAGTTTGAACCAGCCACCGAAATATCGTGAGGTAATTGAGCCTTCAGATCGCGAATCGCCTGCGGTTCAAATTCCCGTTCGAGGCGTGTCTTCGGTGTAGAGACAGTTTCCAGCGATGTGGAATAGACGATCTTATCAGCCGCTTGCCAGATCCGCGCGAAGTCCATCAAGTCCGGTGTCTGATCGGGCAGAACCTCCGGCGTTTGCCAAACCGTCATCGTCTCATAGTTATTGCGTCCATAGAGATAGGTGCCAATGGGACGGTGCAAATCGTTGATGAGCGTGTATACCTCATCGTTCGGTGCCGTCGGTTTCACCCGCTAAAAAACCATCCAACGATGTAGGCGTAAAGTAGATCAGTTTGGACATTACCTTCCATCCCTCATATTCATAATGACCGAGTAATAGGCTTAAGTTGATATGTATAGAGGCAGATTTTCACACCCCTTCAAATGAGAAAAGGGACTTCTGAAAAGGTATTGTGAGTTGCCAACCTTATTTATTAGTCTATTTTAGAACAAAATTTCTTTCAGGGCAAGCGCAAATCGTTCGAGTTTACAAACCTTTGGTCGGATCGAAGGTCAGGATTATTCACAACTTACAACTTGACTTTGACCCCTAAAAAACCATAATAAACCTTAAATCATTTAGAAATGAAAATATTATGTCTGTTTCCCGCAATATTCGGCTGCTGGGGTTATTTAACTTCTGGGCAGATTTCCGGCCTTATGGACCAATAGCGATCCTCTACTATTCGCAAGTCTCCGGCTCATACGCTTTAGGGATGAGTATCTTTTCAGCGGCAATGCTGGCGCAGTCCTTATTCGAAATGCCAACCGGCATCCTTTCGGATATGGTTGGGCGCAAAAAGACGGTGGTGTATGGCGCGGTCGCCAGTGTGTTCGGGCTGATCTTTTATGCGATTGGCGGCAGCTATCTGGCACTGCTGGTCGGCGCGATCTTCGAAGGCCTAGGGCGCGCGTTTTACAGTGGCAATAACGATGCCCTGCTGTATGACACCTTAGCCGAAATGGAACAGCGCGAAACTTTTCAGGAATACTTGGGCAAAACCTCGTCGATGTACCAATTCGCGCTGGCGATTTCAGCCATCATTGGCAGCTTGATCGCGGCGATCTCGTTTCGGACGGTGTACTGGGTGTCGGTCATCCCGATGGTGTTGGCGTTGATCGTCAGTGTGCGGTTGATTGAGCCACATGTGCATACCAGTGAAAACACGAATATTTACTCCCATCTAAAAATAGCCCTTCGCAACTTTCGACAGAACGCGCGGCTGCGAACCTTGAGCATCGCGGGGATTTTGAGTTATGCCATTGGCGAATCGTCATGGTTGATTCGCTCGGCTTTCATCGTGACGTTGTGGCCGGTGTGGGCAATCGGGATTGCTCAAATGATTGGCAACGCGACTGCTGCCATCAGTTTTTATTACGCGGGGCGCATCATCAAGCGCTTTGGTGAATTCCGGCTGCTGGTTGGGGGTATGCTCATCAGCGAGGCGGTGAATTTGTTCGGGCTGATCTTTGCGTCGGTCATTTCGCCCGCTTTGATGGCCTCAAACTCCATATTTTTTGGTGTGAACAACGTTGCCAAACAGAGTTTGGTTCAGCACGAGTTCAGCAATGAGCAGCGAGCGACGATGGGATCGCTCAATAGTTTTGCGGGAAGCATCGCCTTTGCCATATTCTCGTTCTTGTTGGGCGGGTTAGCGGATCGCATCGGGATTGTTCCGGCGCTGGTCATCACTGCACTGCTCTCGGTTATTCCGATGGCACTTTACTTTAAGGTGCTGCGTCCACGCGTGGGTGAATTGAATCCGGTAGAAGCGACTGATGAGCAACTCGAATCTGTCTAAAGGGCGCAAAGCCTTGGTACGTGTACATAATAGCGTGGTGCAGGAATTTACGGGGACGGACGGCATATATGCCGTCCCTACATCAAACATGAAATGCATGATATTTCTCTTGAAATTTCCTGTAGGGACGCGATATATCGCGTCCGATTTCGCTGTACCACGCTATTGTGTGAAGGGCGCAACATGTTGCGCCCCTACAGAAGACGATTGTAGACAGCCAAATGAATGATGTCAGCCGATACCCGCGTGGAAAGCCACCGAGTAATCCCCAAAGGATTTCATGCCCGCGCTGCGCATGAGGAAGTTATAAAAGCTGCCTTCTTGACCCGCTTGCACAGGAACCTTCAACATAGCATCGTAATCAACGCCGGAGATGGCTCGTCCGTCGCTGCGCGAAATATAGTAATTGCTCAAATCAGAGGACTCGCCCCAACAGCTATAGCCTGCATTATCACAGGAATAGTAACTGCCTTTCGAACCACTCTCTTTGAGGAAATTGTAATCACCATCGATCATGGCAATAAACGGATCGAGTCCGGTGTTCAACGTAAACATATAAACCGAGGGCGACACACCGGATGCGATCATACCGGGCGTAATAGCAATCGAGAAAGGATCACCGCTGCCATCGGCGGTGGTGAGCGCCATACCTTCTAGGATGAGTACAAACTCGCCTTTGGCATTGTTCAAGCCGCCGACGACCAATGAAAGGGTCTCAAAGGCTTTACTGCTGTTGTTGGCAAAAAAGACCTGAGCGCTGCTGCCATTTGCGGGCGCTTCAGCATCCGGCAGAGAAGCGCTGTACTGTGCGGCATACTGATCGTCATCGGAGCATAAACCATGCCCTGCGGTATTAAGTACCGCCAATACTGGATCAAAGCCGTTGATACCAATGGCGGTTGCTGTATACGTGTAACCCGCACGCATGTTGATGACGCGGAATTCCACGCCGTTGTCGAAGGTTGCACCATTATCACAGGTGACACTCATACCCGAGGGACCGGTGTTTTCGGTGGTTTGTTGGGTATCGGTGGCAGAGCCAGCAGCATCTTCGCCTGAAGGCAAACTGCCGACCAACTCAACCGCGTCTATCTCATTCCACGTCTTCCCCTTGCGTTGATCGAGATAAATAATGATACCGTTGATGGTGCTTGATATATCTGTTGGCAGATCGATTGAGAGTATGCCGGGACAGTCTGTGCCTGAGTCGGCGCTGTCAGGCACTTCAATGGGATCACCACCGGCTGCTGGCAGCAAAGCGATACCCTTGATCGCACCGGGTGTGTAGGTTTGATAAATATTGACCTGTGTTGCCCAAACCGCGTTATCAAAGTAGACGGTCAGCGCCTCATTAGGGTTTTGTATGCCAGAGGAAGCCCATGCAGTCACATGATCTCCACAATCCGTTGTGTTGGGTTCGCCAGTAGCCTGCATGGCATTATAATCTGAGCTGCTGTATTCACTGGTCGCGCTGGCACTGCTCGCCCATTGATGTGCCAAGCCATCATCCTGAGCGGCGGCTGGCATTATGACGAGCAGTAATGCCGTGCTTATTCCCATCCCAAACCATCGTTTGAAATTCATTTGAGAG
>APMI01011140.1_pt1 | contig 16384 bp, 4 predicted proteins | sample 667938 | NCBI WGS metagenome assembly APMI01 (sample SAMN01084076, study PRJNA167559) | wastewater metagenome | biome: Wastewater | place: Denmark: Ejby Moelle, Odense | collected 2011-11-28 | reverse complement strand
AAGATTTGCTAAAATTGATTCTCATATCTTAAAATTTTTTGAATTGTCTTTATAAAAAATAATAAAAGAATATTTTTAATAACTTAAATTCTTATATTTTGACTAGTATCCTTGATCGCCTAAAAATAAATTTTTGTTTCTCGAAAAAAATATTTTTTAAGATTTAACAATTTTTGGCGTCAATATATAGACTGTATAATTAAAAAATTTAAGAACTTGTTTATAACTTGTGCAAGATTATAATACATGACAACCACAGTAAATAATAAGTAAGATTTACTTCAATAATTGCTTATTGCTCTTGAACAAAATGATGAATAAACTCTGAAAATACTGCTTGAAGACTAAACTGAATAACTGATTTAATAATTTCAAGCTAGATTGACTGATGAGAAATTGAAGAAGTCATTCGATAAATTTATTGTGTAGTGGAGGATTAATAATTTATAAAGGAAAAATATTGTTGATGATCAAGATAAAATACGAAAAATTAATGCCAATCAGCACAAGCAATAATCCTAAAATGAGGAAAATATTATTCATAAATAAATAGCAAAGAAGAAACCTGTCAAACTGGAACGAAAATTCGGATACGATTTCTATGGCAATATCAAGTGTCTCATGACAGCTTATGGAGATCACGAACCTCGGGAATAGTCTGTCAAAATGATGCATTCTCAAACTCAAATCTTATGTTAAAATTTAATTAAATTCATTTTATAAACGGAGGTAAGCAAGAAAATGACTGAAGCGTTGATAAGATAAAATATTGAGCTTGTTTTTAAATAAGAAGTCACTTCTTTTGAACAAATTACAAAACAATACAAAAAAGTAACAAAATCAACAATGAAGAAGTAATAATTATAGTCTTAATCATCTTTAAGCGAAAGTGATAGTTTTCCAGAATAAGAGTAAAACAATCCTAGTCCGAAGCATATGATAGCAGGTACATTATAGTAAAGCTAATTTTTTGCAAATTTAACCAAATCTATGAACTAAAAAGAGTACTAAGCATATTCAGCTTGTCGGTCAGTCAATTTTGTTCAAAGCAACTCTAACAAAGTCAGTCAGGAAATTATAAAAAAGTTTATTAAATTTCTTGATGAGTAAGGAAAACTTCTTAAATCTCAAATGCGATTGTTTGAATTATTATCTTTTGTATGTTGTAGAATAATTCGTAAGTTTATCTTTTAGATAATCAGATCGAGAAATTAAGGCAAACTCAAACCGATAAAGACAAGTATCACAGTGTAAGAAATAAAGAAAATAGGAAATGAACAAATTTAACAATTCAAAAATAATTTAGCGAAATTAAAATAATAAAAACGTACTGAGATTGATAAAGCACGATAAATGTTTGTTGCTGACCTGGTTAATCTTTAATTTCAGTAACTGTTACCTAAAAAGTATGCAGTTAAAGCAAAAACACCACAGAAAATATAATAAATTTGGAAATAAAATCATCATTATCAACTGATGTGGATGGAAAGACTTAAAGGCGAGAACTAAGTCTCAAAGAAAATAGCAAGTAGCAATCACATACAAGAGATGGCTCAATAAAAAGAGTAAATTAGCTTGAAGAATTAATATGCTAAATATATAATGAAGCATTGGACTTTCTATAATTAACATGGTGCAGAAGCGCTTTGGCGAAAATATTTTTCACAAGAGAAAGTTGATGATAGGTCAATATTTGAAGAAGGAGACAAACTAGGTAAAACTAATAAAAAAGTGAAACTTTAAAGTTTGAAAAACTGATCTACTATTATTTTAATTATTAAAAATTTTATTAAATACGTATTATTGATTTATCATTAGTTTTGTGTTTTACGAATGTTCATTACATTAATTAATGATTCTTTAACTTAGATGATTTTACTTAAGTTCTCGATTTACTTCCGTAATTAATCATTTTCATTTTAAATTTAAATCAGTCTTTCAGTTGATTTCTTATCATTTTCAGCAAGGAGAGCCTTCATTCTTGCTTGCATTTACTCTGAGAGAAGCTATTGCCGTTTTTAATATTCATCTCGAATCTACTTTTGCCTATTTTCATGATCCGCAGCTAGTTCATACATTTCTTACTATTTCATTTTTTCGATTCTCTTTATTTTCTCTAACCATTCTCTTTAAGATATTTCATACTGATTTTGTGATTATTATTGCTTCAGTGCTCGAATTCTTCTCTCTTCTTATAACTAGCCTATTATTTTTTGATATACGGTTTGATATTCCTCAACTTTTCGGTTGGCTTCATCAGTTTATGCCTTGCATGTCATATAGACTCCTTGATTGTTCTCGTTTTTATACTCAACAAACTCGGATATAAGTTGTGCTTTCTCTTCTTCATACTACCTTTGACGGTTTTATTTTTATCGTTCCAACCATTCATATCTTTATTTCCATCTGACATACTCTCGATTTATTCTCTCATTTTCCTGCTGTAAGAATTTTTATCTTATTTTAATTTCTTCAAGTTCTCCTTACTTTTACTCCAGCATACCTTCCAATTTCTTTCGTTACAAGAAGTATGATGAAAGTAATGCTTTCATTTATTTTTATTTAGCCTCGTATATTCTCTTATCATCATTTCTTTCACTTGTTATATTTCGTTGAGCATGATTAAGTTTTTGATTTGTTGATTGAAGTTCTTCGCTTTGCTTCTTTAGTCTAAAAATTTAACTTTATCTTTATTATATTTATTTTTATTTACCCTTTAGCTTGTCTAAAAATTGGTTCATTTGTGCCCTCAAATCCTCAATCTTACTTTTTAATTTCGTTTAGGATAATTTCAGAAGTTCATTTGTTTAAGTCAAATAATGAATTCTTTCTTCGTACTTTTGATTTAATATTTTATCTTTCTGGATTTCGAAATTGTTCTCTTGCTCCTTTGATCTAAAATCTTTTAATTTAAGCTTCAATTTTCTAACCATGAACGAGTATAATTGACTTTCACTATTGACTTCGTTAATGCCACTAATTTATTATTTTGAAATTTGAAATTCTTGTAATAGTCCAATAATTTGCAGTTTCATTTTAAAGAATATTTCTTAATTCTTAATTTTGAATAAATTTTCAAGTCTTTCCATCTTTGAGTCTGAAAATTATTTAAGACTTTCTAATTATTGCTTAAAATCATTTTCACTGAGATGACTTTTCAATCGTTCCACTAGATTTTAACATTTACTAGAAAGTTACCTAATTTTTAATTATTTGATTTAATTTTATTTCCTAAGGATTTAGATCGTTCTAGTTGATTCGCCCTGTAAATATACTGATGCTCTTATTTTATCGTCATCGCTTTTACGATCAGATGATAGTCCTAGAGTACTGCTTTGCATTTTACTTCCAATTCTAGATTATGCTTCTGGTGACTTATAGACAGTTCTAGCTTACTATTTGTATTATTTAGTGGGCTAGTATTTTACAGGCTAGTCCTTAAAATTTTGGTTGCTTCCAGTTTTCTTCATCGCAACACCGAAGTTCATAGGCGGTGACTTATCCCTTTTGAGCTCAGCTTATTTTTATTTGGCGACTTCTTTACTTTCATTGTAGATTTGCTTAATCTGGGATCGATATAGGGCATCGATTTACTTCAATCGATCAGCCTTAGAGTTTGCGGCAAGTGAGTTTGGACTCAAAGCTGAGTTCATGCCTGAATTTACAGACCCTTTATCATTACCCTGCATAGTCGGATCTATTTGTTAAAAATTATTAACAAATAATTAAATATTAATTATTATCCTTATTTCAACTTGTCGATCTAAAATTTAATATGTTTTCAAGGCTGAATGAATAAATATATTGAGGGGGTGTTTATAATTGTTATAGCAACTATTTAAAACTGGGTGATTGATTTCATTGTCCAGTTTTATAGCTTATTATAAGCAGAGTTCAAAGAGAATGCACCAGAAACTAGAATAAAGATCAGTTGAACAAGAATACGGTCGACCCGATGAGCATGTAACGACTTGCTATGAGAGCTGTCTTGAGTGCTGTGGTAGTTGCTCTGGCTCATTGAAAATATTTTGTCCATGTATTTGCTGCTGTTGTAGTAGTCCGATCTACCAGCTTCCAACTAGTAAAATGGGTATCTTACAAACCTTTGGTCGATTTAAATAGGTCATTAAGCCAGGACTGCATATTATTAATCCATGGACTGAGACAGTCATTCAAGTGGACATGAAGACAAACGTACTAAATCTGCAGCCTCAGACAGTTATAACTAAAGATAACGTTTCGCTTCGCATTGATACTGTGGTCTATTATCGCACAATTACACCATACAAATTGGTGTACAAGCTAGGTAATAATTTGGGTGAAATCCGAAATTTCATTGCAGAGATGTCCTATTCTGCTATGAGAACTGTTGTTGGCGAGACTATTTTCCAAGATTTACTAGAGAAGAGAAAGCATGTTGCTGATTCGATTTAAGCTTATGTTGAGCAAAGTGTAGGAACTTGGGGATTATTTATTGAAAATATTTTCATCAAGGATCTCATATTGTCAGAAGAAACTAAGAAAAATATGCAATCAGCAGCCATTCAGAAAAGAGTGTCATAGGCAAACATTATATCGGCCAAAGCTGATGTCGAATCTGCAAAGCTGTTAAAATAAACATCATAAATATTGAACTCACAGTCTGCTATGCAAATAAGATATTTAGAGACTTTACAAGTGATCATCAATTCACAGAATAGCAAGACTATGTTCGTATCATTGAAAGGTAAATAATGATCTGATTCATCAATTATTTTGACTTATTATTGAAAACTTAATAAATAAAAAATTATTCACATCAAGCTAATTATTATTGTTGTTAATTTTATGATGAATCTTATTTAAACTAGTTTCGATGCCACACTCCTGACAGAATTTAATGATTTCTCTTTAGCTTTAGGGTACCGTATCCATCTTTTTGACCTTATTTGAACTGACCTATGTAGTTATCACCGTTTTCGTATATAATTTATCCTTTGCCATGTGGTTTGTCTTCACTAAATTCACCAATATACTTCATGAAAAAAGGAGCCTCCATTTTACCTTTTCCTTATCTTTTGCTATCGACAAACTATCCTTCATAAAATACTTTATTTTTCCAGATATATCTTCCTTTTCCATTAGGTTTTCCATTTTTATACTCACCTTAATAAGTGTCTCCGTTCGGAAAGGATTATTTACCTTTTCCATGCTTGAGAAATTATTTAAAGAATCCTTCGTATCTTTGTTCATTTGCAGTAACATGCACTCCATAGCCTTAAACTTTGCCTTCTGTCCATTGTCCGATGTAGCTATCACCTTTACCGGACTGCCACACTCCTGATCCTTATTTGAGCCCATTTTTCCATTAACCTTGATAGCTTTATCCGTTGTTCCATTAAAATTACCCTTGCCCATTTCTTTTGCCATCTTTGAATTTGCCTTTATAATATCCTTGTGATCCAATTTAATAGCCCTAAACAAATGACCCTTTATGCCAGATTCCCTCGTATAGTACATTTTCCTTGCCAACCAATACTCCAAACCCACTTCTCTTATCATTCACTATTTCTCCAAAATATAAACTTTTATGATCATCATCTATGACAATTTTGAAATTTTAACGTTTTACTAGCTCATCAATACTTATATTAGTACTACGAGGGATATACTAACGGACGAATTGGGGAATTTATGAGCGATTTGGCATACAAATATGGGCAGATATGTGTTTGTTTTAGTGCTTATTTTATTATTAAGATTGAGGGATCACATGCAATCTAGATTTAGATTTGGATTTTAGTAATTTTAGGAAATATGTTTATAATGTCAAAACATCTACTTGTTACCATTATGACTGTTTATTGTGCTTCTTTAGTTTTTTCTTCACTTATGCAAGTTTTAATTCTTTCTTTGTTAATCCAGCTTTCACTCTACTTTTGTTTGTCTCTGTTTATTTTATTGGCTTATATTTGAATACTTTTTAAGCCAATTGAAGTAACTTTTTCTTCATTTGTTGAGTTTATGAGTCCTCGCTATTTTCCTATATTAGAAAACTTTTTTGCTATTGTTGCACAATTTATTGACTTTTTGGTTTATACAAAAGAAAATCACTTGATTTTTATCGAGTTTTGCGCTGTGTACTTTTTTAATAAGATTGTCTGTTATTTTTGTGCAAATACGGTAGCTAAACTGATTTGCTATATAAAGTCCGATCTTTTTCTTGTTTATTTGTAAACTTCAGCTGTTCTTAGCTCTCATTATAAATTTAACATCTGTTTATTGGTTTTTTAATAAGCTGAACCTCAGTTTTTACTCTTTTCTTTTGCGTTAATCCATCCTAATCCCAACCGACAAAAACTTTACTAAAAATAGGGTCACGAGGTCGGTGTGCGAATTGTTATTTTTTACTTTTGATTATTTTTTATAGAAGTTTAAATTATTCTTGCATTTTGATTCTGGCAATGCATTGGGCAGGGTTTGAAAAATATTTCTAACTCATCGCTTCAGTTTATTATAAAGTAACATAATTTTATTAATATTTTGCATCATAAGAGCAAATGAGAAAAATATAAGGCAAAATAGTATCACATTAGTGAACAGTTTTATTTATCGCTAAAACTTTTGTTCTCTTATTTTGTGCCATCACTTGGAGTTAAACTTGATTTACGTGGCTCATTATCTTTGCTTGATATAATTAGTTAAGTTTGACTTTTATTTTGTTTGTCTTTATCTTTCTACTTTGTAATTTATTTTTATTTCTCTTTTTATTTACGCTTTTCTACTTATGAAGATTATTTTGTCTTCTCTTAAATTTTAGAAGCTTATTTTTATAAATTAATAAACCGCGAGATATCAATTCCAAGAATAGATGAATTTCTTTTCTGAGGCTACTCAACCTTGGCTTCGACTTCTTCGGACTCTTCAAAGTAGGAATCATTATTTTTGTCTCTCAAAGCTTATTCGTTTGCCATCATTTGATCTAAACATTTTTTTACTGCTTAATTCTATTTTATGATCTTCATCAATAACTGAGCAACACTGTTGCTTTTAAGTTCTTATATCTTCTTTAGGATTTCTTTATTTTTCTGTATATTTTCAATCTGCACTGAGCTGTCTCTCACAAATCTCCTGATTTCTTACAAATCTTCTTCTATTTTAAGCACTTTTGATTTGATTTTATTTGTTTTATCTTATTTTGTGCTCAAACTTTACTAATACACATTAAGACTATAATTAAGTTTTGATTTTTTCTTCAATTCTTCATCTAATTTAGAATAAGTATTCATTGAAAACTGATTACTGACATAAAATTTCTGCGAACTGACATTCCGTGAATTAAAAGAATGACTTTAAAAAGAATTATCTTGCCTTATCTCCGAAGCCGCAATATCAACCAAATCTGAGTTAATATCATGTATTTTAATTTGTTTAGCTACAAGTTCCTAACCCATGACAAGCTCAGACCGAATCGAACTTAGAAATTGTTTAGAGAAATATAGTTATAAGAAACATGCGTACTGGAAAATGAAACTTATTTTTGATTATGGACTTGTTATGTATTTCGATGTGTAAATTTTATTTATTATTGAATTCGCGTAATTGAAGTTTTGGATTTTTGTTGAATTTTAGAACTGAGTGAAAAATATATTTAAATTGTATTTTGGAGGAACTATTGGAGATTGAGGAATACTGTTGCGTACTGTAAGACCACGCAAAAATTATTACTCATCGGGAGGCATTGATATATCGAGACGACCTTCCTATTTTTTACTCGTTGTTGATCGGAAAAATGGTTCATCACCTAAAGCCATTCTTAAACTCTTTTATGAGATATTAGAAGAATTGTTACGGAGTCTATTTTATTGTTCATCAAAATTAGGCATGCTTGTATAAATTTGTATATTGCCTTATGTTTGACTCTCCGCTTCTTTGCGTTCTACATTAATATAGAATGATTTTTAGCTATTCTTTTGCAAATCTGCATACATCCTTTCCACAGCTTTGAATCTTTATCTTTAAAGCTTCAATTCAGCAGCCAATGTTTCGACAGTTTCTAAATTTGCATTCGACAGGTTGACTGATGAAAATAACATTTGAGAATCATATGAGTCTTCTTCACGGTCATTTTCAATAATATTTTTATTTTACTGCTTTATTTTATTAAATTGCTCTTGCAGGGAATTGAACTACTCGGTTTTTTATTTTTATACCTTGTTGTCAACTTAGTCAAGCAGGAACAATTTTAAATTGGCGTATTCGAGCATCACGATCGTAAATTGATCTGTTAATGCGGATATTTTAGTATTTAGGTCTCTATTAGAGGCAATTAACTGAAGACCCTCAGTTTACTTTTGAATTAGCAAAGACTCAAGTGAATACGCTTTTTATTTTAAATGTCGGTTCATTTATAGATTTTTTTAATGTTAATTCATCAGTTATTGATATTGTTATGTAAGCAAATCTTACTTAATTTTGAACGCTTCCTTTTATCGGGTATATTACTCATTAATTTAGTCGAATTTGGCAGAAAGGGTTTTATTCTCTTATGTGTAAGTTTGTAGTAAACTTTCCATATTTACCATTTGTAATTGTAATTAAGCATTTATCCCTGATGCTTTTCTTTTCTTCTAAGTTTTCGTATTTTTATTGTCACTCTTTGCAGTTTTAAATATAAGAATCTATTGGTCTTTGCTTTCAATATTCTTAATATATTACTTAATTAACTCTTATTTATGCAAATTGTCTTATATAGTTCGTTTGGTTAGATCCTTCTCTGCGTGCAATGCCGCCTCTAAACCGTCTATTTTAATGTTGCAGTTGTTAATTTAATTTTGAAGAGTTCGTATATTGTTCCTTAATGCGATTAATTAACTTGTAAGAGGCTCGATTTTATTTTCTGTTTTATTGGATTCAGGTTTATTTTTTGTGTCCTATTTTTTATTATCAGTTTTAATTTTCTATTAAATATCTGCCATTAGTTTCAATATCGATTCCTCTTTTTAAATCTTTCTGTTTTCTCTCGATTCATTTATGCTCTTAAATTATTCGTTTAATATAGTTTAGATTTCTTTAATGTTATGATTTTATGCTTCAGTATTTGTTTATATTTTTCTCCTTATTTCTAAAACTTATTTTAGTCTCTTCTCATCAAGAGCAAGATAATTTTAATCTTTGTATCGCAGTTCTTTGATTAAATGATATTAGGTCTTTATTCTTTGCAGTTATTCATGAACTTTATCAAGTTATTATTTATGATGATCATCTTATTAAATGACACTCTTTAAACTGGTTTGTTCAATATTCTTACTTTTTTAAAGAGTTATTTATGTTGTCATCTTGTCTAATACAGCTTATTTTTCATCTAAAGTTTTGTTTTGATAGCTTATTTCTCTCTTTAGGAGAGAAATCTGATTTTTAATTTGCTCTTCTTCAGCAATGAGTAATCTTTTCTTAGAGCTCTATTGATCATACTTTCCAATCTCTAATTTTATTTTCTTTACTTCATTCTATTTATCTTCTACTATCGATTTTTCATCTTGCACTAACTTTTTAACTTCTACCAGTTCCTATCGAACACTAACAATCTACTTTTCTAAAGAAGTATATTTTTTAAACGTAGTTTCAAGTTCACTGGTCAAAGTTTATGTCCTTTTAGTTTTTATATCTAAACTTGTTTTACTCTCTTGTAGTTTCTGTTTCAGGGCATTAAGTTCTGATATTTTTTAAGCCAATAATGACTTTAATTGTCCTATTTATTCATTTTGTTGATTTAATAATTTATTTTTGTTTTGCATTATTTTAGTATTCACTTATATTTGTTCTTTGAGCTTTAATATTTCCATACTTTTATCATTAAGCATTTCATGAAGAGATGTATCTTATTCAGTAATAAGTTACTCTCCTATATTTTTACTAGATTTCCTTTTCATAAGTTCCATTTAGTTCTTATACATTTAAATTTATCTATTAGTTTTTTCCAAATCATGCCTATTTTCTTATTTCTCTTTTCTTAGCCGTTAATTATCTAACTGCAACCCATATATTTTATGTGCTAATTAATTTTCCCGTGCATTCCTTAGCTTCATATCTTAATTTAATGACTACATTTTGGATTATTTTTAATTGAGTTACTGCTGTAACTCCTGAATATTTTTATCTTTGCTTTGGATAATAGTGTTCATAATAATACATTTTCTCTCACTGACATGTAGTTCCTATTTCATTATTTCTATTTCACGGGCGTATTGGGTTTACAATAAAGCGTTTACATTGTACCCGTTTGATGACTGGAATGCGGAAATTAAGGAAGATAACCGGTTTAGTTATGCTTGCTTCTGGGAACAGTATAACTTTTATTGCTAGAATTCGCTTACTAATTATATCTATTTTGATTTTGCTAAGTTTAATTATTACCTTAGTTTCTATATTATGGCTTGTTTTTATGAAATTTGAACAGCTAATACAGAAATTTTATTAAGATTATCTACTTATTAAGCCCGCATTATTTTTATCTCCTTGACTAACCTATTAACTTACTCTTCTTTACTTTCAAATTCTATTTTCATATCTTATATCTTAGCGATCAGTTATAAAAATTAATGCTCTTTTACATTAACAGTATTTTCAAGTTATTAATATTTATTTCTGAACTCCATAATTTGTGTATTTTTGAGTTCAATAAACTCATTTTTATCTTTGATCAGCATATTTTTTTATTAAATCATAATATCTCTTTCTTGTAAAGATTTCTTCTGATCTGACAGCTATTTGTTAGAAAGCTCGCATGATAATGTGAGATTATTGATTCTTTGGCTAGACTAAAGTACTTTACTTTTGCTAATTGAATCGTTCTATTATAATCCTTTAAGCTGTTTTGTCAAATTTAAAGTTAAGATTTGAGACTAACATAGCTTCAATTTAAATTGCTCTGCTTCATGAGTCTGCTTGTTCAAACCTACTTTAAGTCGATTGATTTATTCTTCAGGCTCCATTGTTTTTAAATTTTCACTCTGTTATTTTTATACTTAAGAGTCTGATAAGAATTGATGTTCAAGATTTGCATTCTAACGAGTTTTCTACTATATGATTTTCTTTAGATTTTAATTTTAAATTTGATAACTCAATAGCTGTTGTTTAGTTGCATTAAGCTTCAATGATAGAGTAGCTTATTATTAGTTTGACTTTGTAATATTGATTGTCATTGTTGAGTAAAGTGATTATGACTCACTCGATCTTTATTGAACAAGCTAAAGTTCGTTTTGCAATTTGACCACTTCATCGTCCTTGCTCTTCACCGTCAAAGTCATTGCCTCCAACTTTAGTCTCAGACTCGCCAGCTCTTGGTCTTTCTCGCTCTGCGTGTTGCCCGCCTACGACCGCATCGCCTCCAGCTCGTTCTGCAACTTGACCACTTCATCGTCTTTGCTCTTCACCGTCAAAGTCATTGCCTCCAACTACAAGTTCCTTTCCGTTATTTATTTCCTATTGTCTTATATTGTTTTTTTGCTTACTGCTATTTTCAGTTAGATGCTTTATTACAATATTTTAAGGTTGTTTACTTATGCTTTATTTCCTTGTAGATCAAATTCTAGCTATTCTATTCTTTTTTTATTAATTTCGGCTTATTTAGTTGCTTTTTATTAAATATCTCGAGCTGAGGTCTCAGCTAATACTTTCTAATTTGTTATTTTTGTTATTTATGATTGTAGTAATATAATTGTCTCTTATTTTGCTTTATTTTACATATTTATTTTTAAATTTTATTATTTCACAGTATCCAACATATTACTAATCTATATTATCTTATTTTATAATTCCTATCTTTTTAGTCCATATTATACTTATTTCTTACTTAATTCTTACTCAATATCCTTATTTTTCTTTTTTTACGCTAATATTTCTTCACGAATTTTATTAATCTATAACTGCATTTGCTCAAGTTATTTCTATTTTATCAATGTGTTAGTACTTGCTTCAGATAACTTATTGCTCAAACTTGTTTTTTATGCACTTAACGCCTCAATCTCAGATACTTTATATGTCATTATTTTTTATGTTTGGGCTATTTTTGTTTATAATTATGTGGCATTTTTTTATAATTATACATTTCTTTATGATAATGAGTCCAGCTTGACTTTGTTTTAAGTAATCGTTGTATCACTCGATTCCATTTTTAGTTTTAATTATTATATTTATTTTACTTTGTTATCTATTTACAATTTTTTATTATCAAGAGCTGTTTGCTTTTCTGCTAAAGAGAGTTTGAGCTATTAAATTGATTTATCTTTTTCAAGTACAAGTTTGGTCTTTCTTTCCAATTATTATTGCAGCTTTTTACTTTAAATTAATACAGCATCAACTTGATCAAGTAGCTTAACTTTTTATTTACGCACTTCAGACTCTTTATGAGCTATTAATTCATTTAATTTCAGTACTTACCCTTTCAAAGTCTAATTTTGCACTTCAATTTACGATGCGAATTTTTTCTAATCATCCAGTTATTTTTGTCGAGACTATAATATTTTCTTAAGCTTTTCGATATCATTCTCTCTCTTCTTGATGACCTTCTGCAACTTTTCAGTCATGTCCTCAGTCTCGACTGCATACGTGTGTCTCCTTTTTCTTATTTCATGCTATTATTACTGCTCACGTTGCTTAATTTGCTCTTAAAAATTTCTGACCTTTTCATTGACTTGAAATAATTAATTTTTGAGCAATTCAATAGTTTCCTATTTATCTTTAAGTTTCTCTTAATATTATTGTTTGGTTAGTTATAATTTTTGTTCGTACTAAGCAAGAGCTTCCCGATTATTTTAACTCAATGATCTCTTTCTTTGCAGTTAAGAGAATGCCTCCTTAAAATTAGTATACATTCTGATGTTCTTCTTCTTCTGTAGTTGCATAATTTCGTTCATTTTTCTAACTAGTTTAAGAGTATCTGTGATTATATTATTGCTTTAGGCCTGCTTGATGGGCATACTGATTTTGTTACTGCTCATCATCCGCAGTATTTAGGACTACAAACGATGATTCTACTCGTCTATTTTTTACAGTTTTTATATGAACAGACGGCGTTTTGATTGGGGTGGTTATGATGATTTGACTAGCATCATATTATTATACCAATATTACTCCTGTTCTTTGTGAAACTATAAAAGCACATTACATTCAACAGTGGCAAAAGCAAAGATTATGTTCAGCTTGTAACTAAAATCAGTATTTGATACAACATTTATATGCAAAATAATTAATAACTGAAAACAATATTCAGATTTAAACCTCGCCTATTACTTTCTTTAAATAACTCCAGAAATATTTAATCATATATTTGGTTAAACTACTTCTTTATGTTTAATTATCCGACTCGAATGCTCTACATAAATCTAAAAACTGTGAAGAAGTATTATTGATATACTGAAAAGCAAAATATAATCTTATTAAATATTAATCAAAAATCTATAAGATGCACGTCACACTCAACTAAATAATACTTTGAAATACTTAATTAATGTCTATAAGAAGAATTAAATCAAATTATTAAGCTAATTAAATCAATGTCAATATCTTATTATAATAACTCGTCACTAAAATCATTACATAAATTGAAATAATATATTCAATCGAGTTTCAAAATTTAATGGCTTAATTAAATCAAATATTTCTGAGAATTAGATTGATGATAATTATTAATTTTTTTAATTTAATATTCGACAAAAATATTGGAATAAAAGTCTTGACTAAAACTTTAAATTCTATTATTCTTGTCAAAAATGGTGTTTTAATTCACAATCTTATTTCAAACAAGAAAAAACTATCTCATTGATTTCAATTCAAAATTATATTATATTTTCTTATGCTTTCTTCATATAAAAGCTATATTTATGATCTTTCTCGATATTAATCAACAATAAGCGATTAAGATGGTAATTATTGATAAAATTAAATGAATATTTTGCGATCAAAAGCAAATTTTCTCAAAATCATTTCACTCACTAACTTAAACAATTTCAGATAATTTTCGACAATTAATAAACATTGTGCATGGACTTGAACGCTCGTATATCCCAAAATGCCAGATCTTGCCGCTTGCTTCCATTTCACAGTTGTACAGCTCGTCTTCAATTATAGTTGGATTTTTTATAGTCGATATTGCGATTATTGATTTTGGGCGACTTGGAAATTTTGTATATTCCACTTTCTTTGTCTGATCGAATTGAATGCGAGTGACGTTTTTGTTGTGAGATGTCTAGTCGTAGTAGTCCCAATCATTGGGAACCATAATCATGCTCCAAGGTTATTCTACAGTGCTTGAACATGAAGCACCGCCATCAGCGTATAGTATCATTCGTTACCTTCCTTATATTTTGACGCTCAAAATGAGCAAATCCTTCCTTGACGGGAATCCCCTCTGCATACAAAATCTGCTCCATCGTAGAAAAGCTATCGACTGTGAGTATTTTGAGCTGAGACCATGCCATACATGCAGATTATGGCAAATGATAACATCATTTTTCCCATGTTTATACACAACTGAAACGAGATCGTATATAATTAATATGATTATTGAATTTAAAATCCTACTTCTGCTTGTTGTAGCAGTTGAGTCTCAGCTCAAACCCGCTCCTCCAGTCATTATACAAAATAGACATATCTCAAGCTCGAGTTTTGCTGATTATTTTATGAAAATATTTTGTACAAACTGCCCATTATAACCCACATGTATACAAAATTTGAAAAAATGTTTAAAAACTTCCAGAAACAGGCAATTTCAACATAAATCAGATAAATAACAACAGTTACAACATATCCTAAGCAATCATCAAAATGGACAGCATAACTGTAAGTTGTACATTCCCAAATCGTTATCTAAATAATTAAAAATTAGACTATGTAATATTCATACCAAAATCATAACAAATATCAGGCGTGATCATAAACTACCATCCCACTCTCTTCGGTACTAGTTATACTGCAACATCTGTTACTAATTAAATTAATGCTATTGCTGGGCTGTATGTTACCAGTGGATATGCTGTTATTTTTGTCAATTATCTTCGACAATAGTATAAACAGCAGTTTCCACATCCGTATCTACAGTATCCTCAGTGTCATGTTCAGTGTAGTATTCAAGTGTTGAATAGAGCACTTACAAAATTGAAGGAATATTATCCAAATGTTAGAAAATTTAAATTATTTGCAGTTGGTTACTCATAAGGGGCTTCTTATGCTCTATGGCTTTAAAAATGTTTAGAGAATCCTCAAATTTGCTAAAATGTGAAACTAGAATCTGATTATTAATACAAAGCAGCAGCCGGACTTAGTGGACCTTACGATCTCTAACATATACTACATTCATTTTTAACAAACTAAATTAAAAAATCACCATAGAAGTCTAATACTTATCAGATTTAATCACAGATTAACACAAATTATGGAAAACCATCGCTGTTAACCTCGACGCTTATCAGTTATATATATTACTCTCAAGGAAATGAAAATTATGAGAAAATAATGAACGATTAGTTCTGGAATATGAAGTGCACAAGGAATAAAGATCAGCCAATGTGCGAAGTTAATGGAACTCAATTCTCAAACATTCTGGAAGCAATAAAATCATAAAAACATCCCATATCGATAGCCAATTCTATCGCTCATAGCGCTTTTGACAAAAGTTTCAATACTCCAAAAGTGAAATATTTAGGTAGTCTTCCTAAATAGTATAATAACTTTAGTACCAACTCGGTATATGGACTCGCAGACAAATATCTGATAAACAGTCATGCATTCATATAAACAATTAGAAATGCTTCAGCTATATTGAATGCTCCAAAAAGCAATGTATTTCTATTCTCACTTAACCGTGACTCATACGTATCAGTTAATAACACTCTGAATTATGCTAAGGCATATGAAAATAGCAATAAAGTACAAACTTACTATTTTTAAAATAGTCAGTATAAAGTATGTTCGAAAAATAGCACTGATTCTGTTGATGCTGATCATAATAATGCGGAGTTACTGGCGAATTTGTTTGCTCTTTCTTTTGTGAAAAATATGACTTTACTGTGATTTTAGAATATTATATATAAATGATTTTCATAGATTTATTATTTACTACTCCTATTCAACAAATTATTAAATATTAAATTGCCAGACGTTCTGGATCAAAATATATTGACTAATCTGAGAAAAATAAAAATTCACGAAAAATCTAACTTTATAAAAATCGTTGATATGATGGCGTTTATTGAATATTCATCAAAATAAAATATATATGAAAACAATTTCATAATAGTTTGGTTCGATGTTGAATTACCAGAATATAAAAGAATTAGTAAAATAATGAAATTAGATAAATAATAATTATAATATTATATTCCTTGTTGCATCGCTGGATGGAATT
>APMI01016540.1_pt1 | contig 16386 bp, 9 predicted proteins | sample 667938 | NCBI WGS metagenome assembly APMI01 (sample SAMN01084076, study PRJNA167559) | wastewater metagenome | biome: Wastewater | place: Denmark: Ejby Moelle, Odense | collected 2011-11-28 | reverse complement strand
TTTAGATCTACTTCCCTTTATAAAAATATACTGTGATAATAGATTTTATAATGTCTGTAAAACAAAAAGATATCGAAGCTACAAAAAACGAAGTAATCTCAACAAAATCATAACTAAAAATACGTGTGTAATAATCAAAGCTTCCCATCCAAAGTATGATCTAGTTTATCAAGAACTACTAAATAGCAACATCGATTGCAATAAGTAAATGAATTATGCTCCAGATGAGAGAAACCCTCGACTTGTGGTGAACATAGAGTACAGAGACGGCAATAATAATAAAAGCAATCAGAACATGTTAGTAAGTTTTCGGAAAAGTGCAATGGCTGATCTATTCGCGGCTGTGTAAAAAATTCAAGATGATCTCAATGCTTATATGTGATACAGACAGTAATAATACAAATATGCAAAGATCAGCTTGTAAATATCGAGTTTTGGCTTGCGCGATAGGCCCACATGAGGTCTGAAACTAAATTTTCCTTTGACCAGTTTACACTGATGGACTTAATGAAGGATTCAGGCTCTGAGATTTGCTTCAAATAGTTGCGTATTTTTTCCACCATTAGTTCTCGATCTTCTGTACTTTTTGGTTCGCTTAGAGCAATTGATGCAAGCAACTCATCAATAGAAACTATTCTCTGTTCCTTAAGCCTATTTGTGAAATAAATTTCATCCTTTCTCAAAGACATTGCTGAGTTTATCTGATCTTTTTATTGGTCTTTGGTTTCAGATTTGCATGCCTCACTGTTAATTGAACCGATAAACTGTCCACTGCATACATGCTTTTCATAAGGATTTTCTACTTTCTATCCAGGATGCTTACGTTTCTCCATCAATATTTTGGCGATGGTGATCGGATACCTCAGCGTCCTTGGATCTTGGATATAAGCGGCATATTATAATTTTTTCTGCTCTTGTGCCCCAAGCAATCCCGCACATCCCATACAAATATTCTCTCTTCGATCATTCCTACAATAATAATTGACAATAGACCCCTTGCAGTTCATACATGATCTGTTCAAATAGGGTAAATTGTGTAATTCGATTGGAAGTTCTGGATTTCGAGAAGCGATTCCCTGTAAATTGAATTACTCTTTGTTTAGCCGTGAAGATAAGAACTCAGCTACTGTAGCCATAACTTCACTTTGGTTTATTAATAGTAAGTATTCGTGACTCAAGTAATCGAAGAACATTTGTTAAACAGGAATAAATGTATAATTTCGGAATTGTTTGCTTTTTGAATCCAGCGCTTGCAGACATCTTTTAATTGGTTAAGAATATTTTGGTAACACGCTCCAAGATACAATTTCAGTCAAAACATTGAGGTTTTTGTTATCAGCAATCAAAACGTAATAGTTGTTATTGGGAACTACCACAATACTTTTTGGACCCACCCTAAGTTTTGTATAAGCAACATTCAATTTAATGACCTTATCGAATATACTTGATTTTTAATGTTTACTGAACTCACTCGCAACTTCAGGGCTGTTTTTTTCAAAACACAAAATTTAAAAATGACTACGACCGACATTCAAGAAAAGGGTCATGAATTAAGAAAAAATCGGTTTGTCAATGAACCCTGCTTTCATAACATGATACCTAAAAGTTGGTGCTATTTATTTTCGGCAGTATGAAAGAATATCACCACTAGTTTTTGGTCGCATAAATAATGGTAGTTTCTCAATAATGACTTGGATTTTGAATTAAAGTTCAGTAAGACATGTAAGAATTGACCACTTTTCTTCAGTAGAGTTAGAATCTTCTGAAATTTTAAGTTAATTCAGTTTAGATTCTATCATTTCTCTTCCTGCATAGGTGCAGTCGAATATAGTGTTTAAGCTAACGATTTTACCTATGAATTCGTTTTTCTCGTCTGATGATCCAATCACTCCATTAATGAGTGCTTTCTTATGTCTAAAATGTGGGTTTGTGACCTCGAATAAACTCTCTATATTCAAATTGTTGGTCAGTATCGGTTTAGCGATGTCTAGAAAGCCTTCTAGTAATACGGCAGGCTACTTGAAAACTTAGTCAATGAAATTCGAATTTTTGGAAATGTTGTGTAAATACTTTCTTCGAATAATTTTAGGGATTTTTCTCTTTGAACATAGAATGTTTGTTCCATTTGCATTCTTAAATCTTTATAAAAATTCACAAAAGTGAATGACTACCAATTCGACACAATATATAAGAACTTTTAATCCCGCACTATGTTGTCCTAGATCACTTTAGAAATTTTTCTAAAATTTCTTAATTACTGCTTGACTAATACTGCCTGTAGAAATGGCTTAGTCAATATTTTCGGCACTTGACAATGCAAAGTCATATATTTTGCAGATGAGTTCTTTATTTTGAGAAATAATAGCTCCAAGTTGACTGCTTTAAGACTTGTTCTGCAGATAGAAGTTAATCAGTTTCTGAGCATCCGCAGATATAGCTCCCTCTTTGCCAAAGTATACCCCAATGGTCCAGAACACCCTATTCCAAACTTCACACTTGCTCCGGTCTTTCTCATACTCTGTTAAACCATTAACAATAGCAGAGTAAACCTATTAATTCTTCCGTTGAATCGAGACAGACGGTGTTGAGTTCGATTCCATATTTTGTCTATGCCAAACTGTCGATAATATATTAGTAAATATTTAGAGACCCTCCAATAATAACAAAATCTCAAACAAATACCCGCTATTTAATTTAATATTTTATACCCGCAGTTTTGATCTTTATTTTTATAATATGATCAACTGTACTATTTTTTAATGATCTGACTATAATTCAGTGTAACAGCAATTATTTAAGCTATTTTTATTATAATAAGATTTTACAATACCAAATATTTAAATATTACTGTGAAAAATGAGGTAATAAGCTAAATAGCTTAGTTTTGAGAACATTTGATCAACATTAAGTGTAAATAATTTTCACATATTTTTATTTAATAAGACCTCAACAATATTATTCTTATAAATAGCCTGAAAAATAAAAACCAGACTTGTCTCCTTTTAACTGCGCTATGTGATATTTTAGTATAGGAAAATGTGACTATTAATAAAAGGATAAATACAATAATTATTATTGGTGTAAGTCATGACTTCATTTGCTCTTCTTCTTGAACCCGATCCCGTTTTACAACTTATCGACAAAATCATAGAAAAAGGCATTGAACTATTCACGATTTTGAACTCGCCTGTATTTCAGAACATATTCAATGTCAGATTTTTTTAATTGGGCCAATGTTTCTTTTTTTATCGCCTATTGTATTTTCTTATACTACTAAATGCTAATGTCAGTAAGAACGGGCACTTCAATCTTGATCTTCGAATATGCTGCAGGATCTTAAGCCAAGTTTCCGTACAGAGCCCAGACCATAAACTTATTAATTTTGCTGGTCTGTTTAAAATATTTCCATAATGCGGCCTAGTACTTGCCGTGAGTGTCTTCAGTAAAAGCAACCCAGGATCTCAAAGTGGCCACCAGGTTCTTCAGTAAATTCGGGTTAGAATCTTTGTGCAAAGAGTGTTGGGTTTTGGATTTGGACACGGTCTTAGTGGGATCCGAGTACGATGTCTGAGTTTGTAGAACTTGAGGAGTCTAGCCTTGAAAATCGTCCTTATAGTGCATTGGAACTTGCTGCTAACTTTCGTACCATAAATTCTCGAATGGTTCGTCAAAATTATCGAGATCGAATTGCTTTTACATTTTAATATTTATAGCATACTGGAACCTAACTGGTTGTTATACTATATGTCTTAGTGCCAAATTAATAATTTCCTGCTTAATATATTCTAATATTATTATACGATGTTTCATTCTTACTGAATGTAGCTGTATTGCTATCCCTTGCTCTATGCTTTTTAAAAATATATTGAAACTTAATTTAAGCTTAAATTTAGTATGTACTTTATGGAAAGACTTGCTTAATCATACTATTTTTGGATGTAATACATTAATAAAATGCATTTCTGATCTCTAGTCAATAGGGAGACCAAATATCGTATATTCTAAGTATGTTTCGAAACTTTTGTGAGTCTAATATGAAAAAAATTGATATCTTCGTCAAACTTTGGATAGACGTACTGAAGATCATAAAATAACAAAGCGTTTATTAATTTATTATAAAAACAATCTCATTAAAAGGTAATTTATTATCCTTTTCTTCCTAACGAACAATCTGTTTCAAATTTTTTAAACATTTTCGACTACAATAACGATATTTTATTTGATGTAACAATAATATATCAAACCTATATTATGATAACATAGAAAGTATTATGATATACATTAATTTATTTAACTTGTTAAATTTATATGTGCACTTATTTAAAGGAGGCTAGTCAATTAAATAATTATGTGCTATTTAATTATTAAATAATATTAATAATAAGATATTATTTCGCGCCGTTATCATCCTATTAGTGTACATGTTGATACTAAAATTGCTTTTAAATATTATAATTGGCGGAATGGACTAACTTGAGGAAGAAAAAGTTGACTCCAGCTTTAATGAGGCTGATTAACTTGATTAGGGTGATGATCTTTAGGTCAGCTCGGTTGAGGATGATGATCCTGATGCTGTGGAGATTGATAAGAAGCCGGCACGATCACATAAGAAGATCAAGTACAATGCTGATGCAGTCGAAGATGATTAATAATCTAGCATCTTTGATAACAATACTATTGTCGACAAACTGCCTGAAGACCGTATCAAACTTCGGGAATTGCTGTCTGAAGTATAGCGAAAAATAAAATTCTACAAATCCGAATTTTTGAAGGAATAATAAAAGAAAAAATGTATCCCTTATTTAATTTAGCAATGAAATCACACGTAGGCGACAACTCTGTCCCGATCTGCGCCGATGTGACGAAATTTGACTTCGATCTGCTGGCTTAGAAACAACTTGAAGTAACTGGTCGTCAGTTTGACGTTCTTATGATGGATCCTCCATGGAAGCTGTCTACTTCACAGCCCTCAAGAGGAGTTGCTATTCAATACTGCAGCTTAAGTGATTAAGCCATCGGAAACATACCTGTACCGAAACTGCAGAGTTAAGGATTCTTGCTTGTATGGGTCATCAACGCGAAATTTCAATGGACAGTCAACGTGATGAGTAAAGCTTGGGGCTACAAAATAGTGGATACTATCACATGGGTTAAGCGGACAGCAAAGGCTAATATTGCAAAAGGTCATGGATACTACTTGCAACACGCAAAAGAGACATGCATCGTCGGCATGAAGGGAGATTTCAAAAAATACAATCCCAATCAGTTCAGCAATGTCATATTTAGTGATCGCAAAGGCCAAAGCCAAAAACCTCTATAGATCTACTAAATAGCAGAAGCCCTAGTTCCAAATGGCTACTACTTATAAATATTCGGGAGACGCAACAACTTGCGGGATAGATGGGTTACTATCGGAAATGAGCTCTGAATAATTAATGAAATGATATAGTTAATATATGAGTAGCACTATGCTGATCAAAACATCTCATAATTATTGCTTTCCAGAAATACTATTGCGTTTTCTCGGTCACATTTGTTTTGTTGCATGAATTTCTTTATGATTTATTGATGTCTTTGATATTATGGAATCGCCTTCTCAAGTGTACCATATTTTGTTAAATATTTTTGAGCTTATTTGCCTGATGCTTTTGTAGATTGAATGAATTTGTCAGTGCGATTGTCCTCCATTAACGCACTTATTAGTGAAAGGTCATTGGTCACTTTAGCTTAAAATGTTCGACAATTCTCTTAAATTTTATTAGCATCACAGTTAGCATCAACCCGAAGTATTTCCATTAAAATCCCTTTATCTTTCTTCTTTCTGATACACTCTTGAAGAGGCCCTAGAGAAATCATGTTTAACTTTCTGATTTGTATTTTAGGATGCTCGATCTGCCCAACTTTTAAATTTGCCAGTTCGATTTTCTTACGTTGTTATTGCAAGAGAGTAGTCACTGTCTGTCCATTATCGTTGCCGAAGCCGATTGAAAATACTTCAAACTAATTCATGCGCGTTCACTATATATTTTAGTCTGATGGATTATTATATGTTTATAACTATGCTTCACTTAATCTATATCTGGACATTTTTTACATACAATTTTAACAACTAAGCAAATAATACAAGTAATATGGTTTACCAATTATGTATAAATTTATATTCAACATGATAAAATTATATGTAATTGTGAATTTTACAGTGGTACTCAAAGAAAACTGAAAATGAGACTATTTACAAAAATGATAACTTACTTTTAATTGAATTCGATATCGATTTTACAGACATTAATCCAAAGTGAGTGATTAATAATTTTATCATAATGAAAGCACGTCCAAAAAGTGCAAAATCTCCATTCGAAATAGCATTCGAGACTCAACAGACATTCAATCGAAACAAACAATTTTTAGACATAAGCAAAACTGTGTTCCTAGATCGTTAATATTCAGCTTTGCGTAGGGCACCAATTAAAACTGACACTAATCACATCAGCGAGAAAATTAATTCATCATTTATGAACACTACTGCTGAGTTGACTGAGAAAACACAAAGAAATATCACTTGTCATAAAAGTAGAAAAAGCAGTCACACAATAATGCAATCGCATATTTCGTCAGATGTAAATCAACCTGAAGACCACGAATAAAGCCAAATAAAAGAGGAATTCAATCGAACTCCTCGAGGTCGTAGTTTTTCTATTGAGAAAATGACCTCACGAGATTATCATCATAGGTTGAAGAATAAGGCAGTCAGTGACGAGAGGAGATTTAATAATTTCTAAAAATTTAAACCAGGCGTCCCGTTATACTGCAGCTATGATAACAGCGTTGATAAAAAAGATCAAATAGGCCCTTACTTATGTAAACATATATTAATATAGAACTACAGTACAACACGCATAAGTTATACTAATAATATTACTACCGCAGAACAACAAACAACTGCCGTGTAGATTACCACTCATAAAAGAAACTAAACCATGATCGCATATATTTCAATACTAAACGCCCATAAAATATATGTGCAACTGACTCAAATCCATAGAAAATAGTTGAAGCACTCAAGAAAGTACAAGGAAATAATAAATTTAATGCCATGACTTAGTTTTATAGGAATACTGGAAGGGAATTACCATGTCAGATGGAGATGAGGGATATGAATTAATTGACTAATTATTGGAAAAATTAAACTGGGAGGATTTAGAGGAAGAAACAAGATTATCAGTCTAGGAAAATTAAATAAGAGTTATCCAATAAGCGTGTGAATAAAATTAAGTATAGTAAAGATCAAGAACATATCAGTCATCGTCGAGGAGATGTCTGTGATGAGCTATACTTCCGCAGGTTTAATTTCTGAGAGCTTACAAAACAAATACATACATCTACATTGATAATATACAATAACTAATAATTTACAGTAAATTGTGAAAATATGATAAAATAGAAGCATATCATTGTTATTAGTCTTCAGATATATGACGAAATGAAGCACAAGAATGCTCATTATGTTACTACAGTTCTTTGCCTTTCTGCTGATTATGCGAGTTTGTCACGCACCATGGGCTTGAATTTTGGTAATTTAATAAGAAATTCTTTGAATTTTTTGCTTGAATTTTTCCAGTTGACAATTAATGGATTTGATCTTATTAAATTTTATTTTATAGGTGTTCGAGTTACAATATTCCTTCGCCTTACTATCTCTATTGCTAATGTACTTCTATTTTGCTGACTTTGCTGAGAATATTGTTATTGACATTCGAGTCCGCAATGGTAGTACTTTATTTACTATTTTTACTAGCCTTAGCAGCCGAATTCTCATATTAATTTACTTAAATTTTCTGTTTGTGTGGTAATACCTTAATTCTTACTTAATTCTCTTAATTTTTATCTATATCTTTATTCTTATTTTTCTCAATAACTCTTATAATTTTCCTATTAGATACCCCATCGATAGCTCGTGCGGCTTCGATTCTGAAACTGGCAAGTATTCGCGAGTTGTTCACTCTCATGTTTTATAGGATGTTGTTGATACGGCTAATTGACTGCGTTACGATCATTAAGATAAGAAGGTATTTATTATTCGGTTGAGTTTGAATATTATTATTATGTTACAATGCTGTATTGTATATGATAGTGCGCATTATTAACTTTTTATTGTAACCCATAAAGATCCGCAAACAGAGCCATGATATTAAAACTAATCCTCATATTCTTACTCTTCAATCTCATGAGCATAAACTGCAAGTAATCCGCCAATAAAATAATAAAACCCCTAAAAACAGAGGTGGCCTTTGTCGTCCAATAACAGAAATAAGGCTAAAATGAAGTCATTCAATTCGTACTATAAATGAAATAGAGTGACCCCAGTCTGCTCGATGCCATGGATAAAGCTCGTGAACTGGAGTTATAAATCAGAGAAATTTATTATTAGTTCTGTATCAAGCATAATTAAAGAGCAGATGAAGATTGGTGTGAGAATCATATCGATGCCGATTAGTATCAGATCTAGTCAGAGTATTATCAGTTAAGAGGGCAGTAATTATTCAAAAGTAATACATTATATTTATATATAGCTAATGTAATCAGGTTTTAAATGACATTTACAGTAACTGCATTCAAGCATATCGGTACGCTGATCGATTAGTTCGAGGAACTAATGGAAGAAAGCTTAGTGATTTTGAAATCAATTAAATGGGAGGATCTTCACGAAGAAAATCCATAGGACGATATCATGAAACGAGGATTAGAAAGAGCCAAGACTTCATGCAAGAGTTTAGGAATGAGATTTGACCATATTAAATCAGTCACTATTGTTGAATAAGAAGAGGAAGAAGAAGAGAAACCGAAGCCTAAAGCTGATGAAGGAGAGGAAGATGAGTAATAGTAAGAATAATAGGAAGAAGAATAGTAATAATAAGGAGATAAGGGTGAATAATTAGAGAAATATAAGTTTGTTATTGTGTGCAAAAGTAAACCACCGAAACCAAAAGTGAAATCCAGTAAGAAGATATCTAAAGAAGCTGTCAAGAATAAAGTAAAAAATTAAAAACCTAAACAGGCTTCTAAAAAATCAGTCAAATAAGACAAGGAACTTTGAAAGATTTATATAATGCTCTCATTACAAATTAATTATCTTTCTAACTTTCATTCAGTCTCGCATATGTTAAATGAGGACTTCGCTTTTTTTTAGTTTAGTGAATAGATACTGGATTAATAATTTTATAAGGTTAGACCTAGAAAATATTAAATTAATAAGTAAGTCATCATTTTACAAATAAAATTTACACAGTGCTTTAAACCTTTTTCTACAGGCATGCTCACAAACGCGACACCGACACAGAGGAGACCGAGCTCCTGTTAAAATGCACAATACTCATCATCGATACTGCCAGTTCGAGCCAGCTTCCTAGGCGACATGATCGTAGTCAAGGATGCACTGGAAGAGAACTTGCTTGTTAATAACTTAATGTGGAGGCAAAAGACTTCGATGCCTGTGGTCAGAATTAACAATTTTGGCTGCGAGTCTGTGGGCTTCCCGAAAATGTACCGAATAGAAGTGTAAAGTATGGAGCGATCGATTAAAAATTTAAGTGGAGTGCAGCTTAATGACTGTCTATATCTCATTCAGCAATGCACATTAGGGATTCAGGCTCTGCGCTACAAGTATCACAATTTTGACTTCCATTCACTGTTTTATGGGGTTAATGAAAGAGGGCAGTGTAAAGTTTGGGTTTCACATAATTTATCAGTCTATAAACCTAATCAAATTCCTCTTCCAACTGAAGACTTGATGATCGCCCATATTCTCAAAATGATTAAAAACGTCGCTTCCACTAATGCAAAAAATTAGTTGACTTTGTTCATTTAATAAGTCTCCAAAATTGTTCGTCTTAACTTTTAATAATTTAATCAAAGGCTTGCAAGTTTTGCCTATAATCAAAAGACTTTAATTCCTTCATGTATCTTTATGGAGAAGAGATCTAGCATTTTCGGAAAGGCAAATAGTGAAATCTCAAGGGAAAGTTCAGAGAGTAAATAAAAAAGAATGACCCCAGCAACGAAAATTACTTTCCGATATGAATCACCTCAATCAAAGAGTGCAATTGTTAGTAAAGAAGCTGATGAACTAAGCGCGAAATTAAGTTTAAAAAATGCTAAACCTAAGGTAACGTGGCAATATGATAATTTAAATATGAAAAGCTCAGGGACGGGTATTTCTCAAAGTACTGAAAGTAACTATTTATACAAAGTTACTTGCTGTGCTCCATAGCCCAAATCTATTGAGCATATGCTCGAGTCTCCTTCAAAGCTGAAGAATAGACTAAAACAATCAAAAGATGCCATTAGATCTTCAAAAATAAGTTCAATGAGATCATACTATAATTAAAAATCAGAACAGACATGTACAAGTTTAACAATGATGAATAACCATGATAATTATCTTGGAGTTTGCAATAGTTTGATCAAAGGCGGAAGTTAAAATGGAGTTAATGGAGGTGAATTCAGTAACAAAACGAGCGCCATTAGCATTCATGTAGAATAACCAAAGATGAATCTAAGCGACTGTGGGTATCAAATTCATGTGCAAGAAGTCAAGCATAGCGAAATTCAGTAGAATGTGCAACTGCCGTTACCAAATAATCCACCTTCGCCAAAATAAATAAGGCATCAATGGCTTATAAATTCTGGAGGGTATAGCTTTGGTGGACTGTTACCCTTACCAGAAAGGTCAGTTAAACAAAGCCAATAAATAATATCAGAAACTTCCTTAACATAAATTTAAGAACCAACAATTCCTCTTAATTACCAGCACAAAATAAGGGAACAAAGAATATTACGATCCTTAGTTATGAGCCAGTAGGATATAAATCCCGCAAATTATGGTTGGGACTGGGCTAATAAAATGTCGAAACTGCTCACAGAAGATGTCAGTAATTTGAAGACAAGTGTGTATTGTGGGTAATAGAAAAAGCCAGAGCCATTACAAATTAAATTATAAATGCTTGGTAAAATGGGCAGACAGATAACCTCGATGATGCCAGAGTTCACCGAAAGCTGATTTTTTAGAATACTAACCCTTAAATCAATTTGATTTAATTACCATTGTTTTTTATATATTTTTGCAAAGTGGCAAATTTGAAAACATTATAAGTTAATTTAAATCAATGAACAGGACTGGATTCAAAATAGACGCAGAGAGAGCTAAAGCAATTGGCAGAATGCTTTTCCAAAAATACGACATCTCCAAAAGAGGAGTTCTTGAGCCTAAGCAATGCTACTAAGTCTTTAGCGATTTCTGCTATCGTATTCTCGTACACTATCAATACACATAGAATATTAGCACTCCGCCTACTATGGAATAAGCTGAATCCATGCACCAAATTCTGGATGCCAACCGTGACAAAAGAGTAACCGAACAAGATTTCGAGAATTTAGCTTTGAGATATTTGTGCAATCAAGGAAATACGAGCGCTCGTTACTAAACCCGCACTACCACAACTATCACAGTTTCCAGGTATCTGTTTTCATTACATGATATAGAAACGCAGCTCAACAGCCGGAAAAGAAACTGACTCAAGTTGCACGTAAAAGATTGGATGTTGTGAGAAGACTGTTCAAAATGTTCGATAAAGACAACTCTGGATTTTTAACTGAAAATGAGATTCCATTAATGTTACAAGAAACTTACAAAGATTTGAACCAGAATTATACAGTCACCAACGATGATGTTAAGGGCTATATGCGCATGGTGGACAAAGATGGCGATGGCAAAGTTACCCTTGATGAATTTGAAGAAATAGTCTTAGTTTCTCTTGAGCGTGCAGGGATTAAAATATATGAGTGATTCTGTATGTTGCAGATTAATCTTAAACTAGGAATTCAAATACATAGTTATTATATTCCAAATCAAGTTATAAACTTGCCATACATCCACGAATCATGGGAGTCTGCTAATCAATCGATCGCACTCAGCTGTTCAACTTACTCACTGGCATGGGCGGCATATATATACTCTATTTCATCGCTGGCATCCTCCACGAAAGCATGTACACGTACCCTAATATGCAGAGCCAAGAGACCTCATTATAATCGTTTCACATCAAATTACGAAATATGCACGAACACAGCTGGGCTTGTACTGCTGCCGTATATAGTCGGCTGGATCATGGCCTTGATCTATAACAGTATATTCTTGAAGGAGCGTGTCGCTATTCCTCATAAAAATTCAGCCTTGACTGCGTTTGCTGTTTTGACAGCTACATACTTCTCATTGCTTGCTATTCAACGGACCAGCTTCCCTGTCGTCATTATGTTCTAATCGTGCAGCATATTACCTGTAGTTTTCATTGGAGTATTTTGCTCCCGAGTGCATGATCCTAATTTACAGCTAGGACCTAAAAAAATTATTGTAGCTTTAATAATCGCAGCAGGCATACTCACCTTCTAATTCGCAGACCCATAATCTCGTTAACGATAATTTAAGTAATAATTCATCGGCATAATATTCTTACTATTTCATTTCGTAGCCTAAGGCTTTCTACCCGATCTCCAAGCATAAATAAAAGTAAACTACAAGCCCCAGCCAACATAAATGATGTCAGACATAAACAAATGGTGTAGCATATTCGCATTATTAGTCACCATCGTAACATGGACTTTATGGGATTTTATTTAGTTTATGTGGGCTCATTTTACATTCAGTGTTGATTTAATTGTCATGTCGCTTGTTAGTGGCTTAGGGCAGTTTTTTGTGTATAGGATGATCAAGCAGTTTAAGCAACATTTTGTGCCGTTTACGATCAGTAGTCGGAAGATACTAACTGCAACTATCAGTATTATATTCTATGGGCATAAGACCAACTGGGTGCAAATTATGGGAATTGCTATTGTCTTATTCACAGTATTTGTTTAATTCCTTATGGAAATTACAAAAAAGCCATAAGCTCCACCATAAATAGCTAATGAAGCACCTCATAGTCAACTGAACGAGTAAAAAATAGAATAATAATTCAAGCCGAGTCATAGTCAAGATGGAAGCAGTAAATAAGTATAGAACAGTATCAAATAGGGAGAGCAGCAGTCAATTCAAATGGAGACTGTGAATTACAATAAAAAGAATATATTTCAAAAGCAGAAATAAGAAATGCAAATATAATAGAAGCCAAAATAGAAAAATGAACATACAAAAGAACTTAATTAACAAAAGCCAGATCCTAAACAAAATAAAGGGTCTAAAGAAAACACTTAGAAAGTATAAATTGTCGATGAGGCATCAATCGAAGGAGCAGAACCAAGTTAATAATTACATGCTCAGTAAACTAAGAAAATATGACCAATTTTATTTGTATACTTCTTAGAATATATTATTTATCATCTCGAAGCTATGGAAAGCAGTTCAGATATCTCTTCCGTGGCATCAAAACACGAATAAAACGAGGTTCCGTCAATCCACATATAACAATTCATGCTGGATGAACACGCCCGTAATTTATCATCAATCCATTCATCCCCAGACACATTACTTAAAAATATTAATAATAAAAACAACTACCCGCGTATATTCACAGTGGCCCAAACTCTAAAAGATCCCTTAATCTTAAACCATATTAAACCGGACTATGGTTCACTTGGGGATTTCATTGGTGATTTGAATATCGGTCGAGATTTATTGAACAGCCAGAAGAAGTAAATATTTTTTATATTATTATTTTAGGAAGAAGAATTAAGCTGGAGAGTAAGAAATATAGGAGAAGAAGATCAAAGCTGTACTCAAAGATAGAAATCATTAAGAATTAAATCATCTGTTTATTGATAAAAATAGTACAGCTCTGCAGAAGAAAGTTGCAGGTAAACTGTTGGTTGAAAATTTATTCAAAGATTCGTTCGGCATGACACTCAATAGTTTTTAAAATCAGAATGTTAAAGTAGAGACATCTAAAAATTATAAGATAAATTTGGGGAATATTGATGAGATTTTTAGTGGCAAAAGCAGCACTACAAACAAAAACGAGCAAAATACTGATAAAAAGATAACAAGAGTCGGTGAGAACAGTAAATCATAAATAGAAGCCATTCAGAACAAAAGTAAATAAATTCGAACATGGACTTACAGCCAAAGAGTTGAATTTTTGGAGCAGATTAAGTTCAAATATCCAAGCCTGCGTAGACTGGAGATAAGAAAATAATGTAGAGAGTTCGATAAACTATTTCCAAAGGTTGAATAGTAAGATGATGTGAATCATTCCAGACGTTCATCCAAAAGTAATTAAACATAAAAGCCATCACATATTGTGGAAATATCCTAAACAAGTTTAAGAGTGTAGAAATTGACATTAAAGCCATAAGTAATTCTTCATATTTTATCGCAAAACCCAATATAAAAACTCCAATCCATTAGTTTGACTCAAATTCGTATTGCAGAAGAGCTAATGTGTTTTATATTGGAAGTTATCAGAAATATCTGCCAAGGTTTGAGTAAATTGTCTTTAAGATGTCTCTCCATGGAAAGTAATGTTTTAATTAATATAGAAAATTAAAATGTAGCTGCCAAATTAAAGTAAATTTTGGAAAATTTACCTTTGAGATAACTAACATTGGAGTATATTGACTTCGAAACTAAAGAATTCTGTGTGATTTGTTTGGGAGTTGGATCTAACACTACTCTTGAATTACTGAACTTTGATAATAATGGAGTTGACGAGAGGTCATGTAAATCTTTAGAGTTAATAGCTAAGCATTGTACAAGATTAAAGAAGATCTCCCTTAAGAAGAATTATCTGCAACCGCACCACTTTTCCTATTTTAATGCTGAATGCAAAGCCAAAATAGAAATCTGATAATATTCTAATAATTTGTTAAAAATAAGAAAATTATTATTTTCAATCATTTTTGTCATTCTCAGCTTTAATTTCTAAAAGCCTTAAATTAGTTTAGATATTGCCAATGAGTAACGAGAACCCAGGCCAAGCACACGCCAATTATTTCCACAGCGGAAACACCAAAAAATCTAAAAATATCTCAAAAATTACTGATAAATCCAACTTGCCCTTGATAGAATCCTTTCATATTTTTAAATCTCAACATTTCAGTAACTTCAATATTATTTTATGCTTCCATAATAGTTTGAGTATTGAACTCATAGGAAAGTAGTGCTGCCCAGTTTATGTACTACTGGAATTATAGGCATGGGTTACCGATATCACAAGCGTGAAATGCCTGTTACATGTAGAACTATATATGAGAGGTTATGTACGTATCTGTTTGGGTCTGTGTTGCTGTCGGTTTTTGAGGGGAGGAGTTTTTTGAGACGTTATAAGTTTTTAAAATGGGCGGAGATGTCTGTAGCCAAGATCACTTCGATCATTAGTTATTTCATTTTTGAAGGATTCGAGCTCTTGCTAAAAATATCCAAATTTTTCTCTTTGATCAATGCAAAAAATTATTGAATATGCATTTTCTCTAGTACAGCCTCATTATTTGCAGTGGCTGCAAGCTTAGTCTTCATTTTAACTTCGTATCCATTATTAGTGCCGGGATGTCCGAGATCATGTGAAAGGGCAGCGATTAAGCAATACCCGATTTCCTCAGCGGTGTACATCTGTCGGAACTGCTTGTCCAATTTAGTAAGTTGATAGAGCATCTAAATATCAGAAAAATATTACATGCATTAGCGAGAACCCATGTGAGAAATTGTGATAAGAAACAGATTTATACTTTGCGCATACTTCTTACACTAAATTCGAAGTCATATTAGAGCTTACTATGTTATGAAACCCATTCTCGCCGATGATTTTAGTCGCAATTTCGCACAGTTGCTTACATGAGTATGATAGAATTGAGAAATTAAACCACTCGTATTCGCCACCAACTGCATTTTCGCATTTATTAACAATATGGATCAGCTTGAATGGACTCGGAAGAGGGTAAGCTTTATGTTTCTCCCAGTCCGCAATAAAAGATTTATAGTTGGATTAACCTAATCTTGGAAATTCTATGATTTAGCATGTGCTAATATTAGTGTGAGAGAACTTATCACAAACTAAGTCTGAGCTTACTTTCTTAATACTCGCTAATTCCTTCAAAGAAGTCTATTGCGCCGGTTATACTAGCAGATCATCTTTAGCATTTTCCATTTGATTTTGACTTTAATAATAACGAAGAATATCGAAAATAACCCAAATAAGGAGTAATAATGTTCGGTAATCACCAGATAAAATTGTTGAATTAATACTGTTATTCAGCTTAAATCCACTAAAATTGTCGACTGTATTTTATAGCGTATATTTATTTGTATGTTATTTTGACTATTATCCAAATATAAATTATTTATCAAATTTGAGATTATGATTAATATTAATTTAACAATAAGTTTTATAATATGTCTGAATC
>APMI01036445.1_pt1 | contig 16387 bp, 7 predicted proteins | sample 667938 | NCBI WGS metagenome assembly APMI01 (sample SAMN01084076, study PRJNA167559) | wastewater metagenome | biome: Wastewater | place: Denmark: Ejby Moelle, Odense | collected 2011-11-28 | reverse complement strand
TGATTGCAATCGCCCAAAATTCTATTCAAATATTGACAGTCGACAAAGTATATAAAAAAATCCAGTCTCTGAATGCAAATTTCGGTAACGTCAAAAGACAATTTACATGCGGATCTATTGACCATAACGATGAATATGTTTACTGTGGTACCAAAACTGGTGATGTGTTCGAAATCAATATCGAAAAAGCAATCTATAAGAGAGTAGGACCAGTCAAGAAATTGTTCAGTCTTGGTATCACAGCTCTTAAGATTTTGGCAAACGGCGATATTTTAATAGGAAGTGGGTAAGGGAAACTCGCTAAAATTTCAATTCAAAACATGACATTGATAAAATAAAGTTAAGTACTCGGTGCTGTAACATCAATAGCATTGACAGCAGATTATACTCATTTCTTCTGTGGAACAAGTCAGTCGAATATATACTGGATTAATACCAATACCATCGTTCCTGAATTAAGAAACACCTGTCACTATGAAAGAGTTAATGATATCGCATTTCCATATGGCTACTCAGAAGTGTTCGCTACTGCCTCTATTAATGAAATTAGAATATGGAACTCGACTAACAGGCAAGAATTGCTTAGAATTCAGGTGCCAGGTTTGGAGTGCCATAGTGTACATTTTATGAACGATGGCAAATCGATAATTTCTGGTTGGTCTGATGGCAAGATCAGAGCCTTCTTGCCACAATCTGGCAAGCTGCTTTACGTTATAAATGATGCTCATAATCACGGCTGCACTGCCGTAACTGCCACTTCTGATGGTTCAAGAATTATCTCGGGTGGAGCATAAGGTGAAATCAGAATATGGAAAATTAACAAACAAACCCAAGTTATGTAAGCTTCATTAAAATAACATCGAGGTCATGTTTGGTCTATCTAAATAAGTAAAGATAATAATCAGGCTGTGAGTGCTAGTGGTGATGGTTCATGCATTATATGGGATATCAAAAATCACACAAGACTGTTATGCTTGTTTGAATCTACAGCCTTCAAGCAAGCAGTGCTTAACCCTCAGTAGTATCAAATCTTGACGGCTGGCTCAGATCGAAAAATTACTTACTGGTAGAAATTTGATGGCCAAATCATTCGATCAGTTGAAGGATCACAGAAAGAGTTGTCTACTATTTGTATAACGAAGGAAGGAAAGCATTTTATTACTGGTGGTCAAGATGGTTTGCTCAGAATATGGAACTATGATGAGGGAGTTTGCTACTATTAGGGCGAAGGCCATTCCGGATCGATTACCAAGATAAAGCTATCCCCTGATCAAAAGACGATTGTTTCAGTGGGCAATGAAGGAGCTATTTTCTTCTGGGGAACGCCTAATGATGTACTGAAAGATGTCGTTGAGCCTGAACTCCCAACATTAACCAAAAGCTAAAATGAAAAGACTAATACAAAATAGTCAGTCAAGACCCAACCAAAATCGATTAAAAAGTGATTATATTTTTATTCATACAACTTATAAATATAAGTTATTAATGATATGCGTTTATATAAGTATGATTTGTGTATTATATATTAAATAAGCAGAATCTATGAAAACAACTTAAGCTCCTCAATCCCACGTGCCTCGTCCTGGAGCTCAGAATCAGTACTTCGAAGAGAAACGAAGAGGATAAATGAACGAACTTAAAGGGTATTTTATTTTTAAAGCAGACTCCTCAACAAAGCAATCAACTAACAGGATAATAAGAAGTGCAGAGAAGTTGTAAAAAAGATCATTGGGTATATGACATTGGGTATGGATGCCTCACCTGTCTTCTCTGAAATGTGTAGAGCTTCTTTTACCAATGACGAGATAACAAAAAAGATGATATATTTCTATCTGACTACCTACGCTGAAGACAATCCTGATCTTTCAGTTATGGCTATCAATACTTTCCAGAAGGACTGTAAGCACTCTTCAAGCAAGGTTCGCGGTTTAGCCTTACGGAATCTTTGCTCTTTCAAGTCGTCAGACTATATAAACAACGTGTTGCCCACGATCCGATAATTACTCACAGACTTCGAATCCTATGTGAAGAAGACTGCAATTATGGGCGTATTAAAAGTATTCTATTATGAACCTCCTGTGATATTCAGTACAAATCCTTTAATTTAGATGATGAAGGTATTATTTCTACGTTGTCTTTTCTCATTCGAGACAATGATCCCCTCGTATCTGTCAATGCTGTCGTAGCGTTGAACTAAATATTTGTGTCTGAAGGTGGCATCCCATTGAGTAGGAAGCTGGTCAAATATTTGTACGGCAGACTCAAGGAATACAGCTGCTGGTAACAATGCCAGCTCTTGGATATTCTGTATAAGTATGAACCTTCTGATGAGAAAGAGCATTATGAGATCATGACTGCTCTTTGGGAGAAACTTAAACAGTCCTCAGTGGCACTTGTACTTAGTAGTATCAGAGTCATTATCAAACTTGCAAAGGGCAAGAAAGATCTATTCAATAATGTAGTATAAAAAATAAAAGCTCCTTTGTTAACTCTTATGAGTGCAAATTAAAGTACAGGTTCATTTGAGGCCATGTATGTGATCTTATAGCATATCGAATACGTTATTTGTCACATGGACGGTAAAAAATACTACGAAAAGGATTTCAAATACTTCTATTGTAAAATAAATGAACCAACTTATATTAAACAGATTAAGGTAAAAATACTGGGTTAACTGGCTAATCAAATGAACCTTGGAGATATGCTAAATGAGCTTAATGAATATGTAACTGACAATGATTTTGAAATTGCAAGAAAATCAGTCGAGATCTTATCATAAATTGCGATATCAGTACCAAATGTTGGACAGGCTCTGCTCACCAGTTTGATATCTTTCTATAAAACTCAGAAGCCACATTTAGTAAATTAATCCATAATTGGATTTGCTAAAATCCTTAAAAAGTTTCCAAACTTGTTTGCTGATCTCAAAAATGTGCTTCTCGCAATTGATCAGACCATTATTAATTAACCATAAGCAATAAAAAGCTTTATTTGGATTTTAGGAACCTTTGCTACTCAAATTACTGCTGCTCCTTATATTCTGGAAGATTACTCTTAAGATCAAGAAGAGTTTTAAAAACTTCCAGATAGCATAAAGTCAGTTTATGTAACTCATGTGGTGCAGTGCTTCTTGAAAAGACCACCTGAGACTTTGAAGATTTTAGCAAGAGTCTTCAATTTAGTTTTCAACAGCGATAACTCCTCAATGGCACTCAAAGACCATGCAAGTTATTATTATAGAGCATTAAAAGACAACGTAGAAGAAGTAAAGCGAGGTTTCAATATAATCGAGAGTGAATACAGCAAGAACATAAAATAAAAAGACAGACTCGCAGCTTTGTTGTAAAGCACAACAAGACAAACTCAGGCATCCATCACCGCATTCGACGAGGATGTATTTAACAACTTGTCACTTCTGTATCGAAAGAAAGAGTACAAGTTCATAAAGCCTTATGAATACTACATGAGCATGAGAAGCAAGTAACTTGGTCTGGTTAACCCCAACGCTCAAGAAGACGAAGAAGAAGATAATTATGATGATGTCCTCAACAATGGAACCACTAACGAAAATAATGCAACTGACTCCAAACCATAAATAGACGTTTCTCAGCCTTTGGAAGCTGGTGATTTGTAGGAAGGGGCACAAGTCACTTCGTAATAGTTCTAGGAGACATGGAACAGCCTACCTTCTCAGTAATTTTTAATTTATACTTAGTTAATAGAGAGAGTTTGCAAGTGCTAACGAACAATACTTAACAGAGGAATCAGTTGAATAACTGTTCAACATGTGGCATCTGTACAGCATGGCATCGGCTTCATAGGACGATGAACAACTGCTGAAATTCTTCATTTTTGCTCGCCATACAAAAGGAGTATTACTCTGTATGGAGCTCAATATCGATAAAGTCAACAAGAAAGTTAGCTTCATGACAAAGGCGCCTACCTAGCAAGTAGCTCATCTCCTGAACGAATATATCGCAGATTTCTTGAGAGTCAATTAGTTTATAACTGAATGAAACTTTATTTAAAATATTGTATTATATTTATTGTTAAACTAAGTGAGGAATATTATTATATGAGCAAATTCTGACAATTTGACTAAAATTTATTCTCAAGATCAAATAATTGTACATGCATCAATTAATTTAAAAGAGTAACTGAGAGTATAAAATGTCGAAGAAATATCGTCATGTAATAATTTCGAAGAAGTCAATCGGAAATGGATTACAATTTTTAATAAACAGCCTAATTACAAATAATAAGAATGCAATAAAAGATCGATCAGCCTCATGAGGAAGTGCCAATTAGTCCACCCACCGTGGCCAATCTCTCCATTTTTAGCTACACTGACGAAACTATCCATTTGTATTAACTCATTATGGAAACCACATATTTGCAGAAGGTCAAGGCGGATCAGCTGGAGGATGATATAGTCAAATTTTTCAATGGGCTGATCTGGGCAGAGAAGAAAAATCCACTGCTAGTGTACCAAATGTTCGAAATGAAGTGTTGCCATGCGATTCTGGAGAAGTACATTGACATCAACCCAATTGTGATACTGAAAAACAGTATAATATTACTAGGTAACTGTGAGTCCGGCGGGCTAGTAGCTGAGCAACTTATTGATCAACACTATCCTCACTGCCTGCTCACCAACATCCTTAAGCCATAACTTCTTAATCAGCACAGTGAGGAGATAGGCTAATACATCGGCAACTTCATGAAGTGCTACCATAAACTATTTAAGGTAGAGTGGCTTAACAAGTTTATACTTGAAGGCAACTACTTTTAACTCCTTGAAATCAACCTCAAATATTACAATTGTCCTGATTTTATGGCGCGAACTAATGCTCTGAATATTGTACTAGATTTATTACGTCATCCTCAAGTTCGTGATTTTATTTCAAATAGTTAATAAAGACATGCGTTCTATGATACCATTTTTAGAAGAATGGCGAAACTGTTTCGTAATGAGCTAGCTTAGTTTGGACTTAGGATATCTCACATTCACACAGAGGATAATGTTGATTATATTTTTAGTGAATTGGAAGATAAAATTGCATTATGGCTTGATATTTCTAGTAACTTATAAGGAATGGAGAGTCTGCTACAACTATCTTTCTTAACTGAAGTTATTTTACCACTTGTCATTGGTCCAATCGAAACTAGTATTTAAATGCCATTGTTCTCATTAAAATTTTCGCTTTTTGTGGTCAAAAAGCTTATGCCAATAATGGAAAAACTTAAAATTTTAGATCCTTACATTCGAATGATATTTATTGAAGATAAAGTTCTATATTAGCCAGGATCACTCAGAAAGGCTTTTATTGAACCGTTCTCCTTGCAAAAGCTATTAAAGAAGTAAATTTCACTTGAGGAAGTATAATAACTTGTTGAAAATACAAAAGTAAAATCATTCTATAAAAATTTGTTTCAGTCAAAGGATAATCACTTTATTTTAATGATAAATTCCTTATTTTTGAAACTGTCATAGACAGCTCAGACATGTCCATAAGTATGCAAGACATACGGTTTCAGCTGTGGTGGTTAGTTCTCAATAAAACTGTCACATATATTATTGAATCAGCTAAGACCCCCACACCAGTTACTAATCGTATAATCGATCTTACATACACTAATTTTGATAAACAGTTCAAAATCTTTGTCATCTGAAATGCAACTATAATATATCAGTCTTTTCAGTCATATCATTAGCCAACTTCGAAGCGGACTCAATGGAATTAAAGGCAGCGAGAAGCTTAGTATCGACAATATGAGAGATCTAGCTGAAGCTGTTGAGTACGATATCGGTATTGTGGAAAAAGTGCAGTTCATCAAAGGTACTAATTAGAATAAATATTAAGAAATTTACAAAATTGTGTTCGAATGGGAAGCCGATAAATAATAAAATAGCAGCAAGAAATTCTATGCGCGTGTGCCTGACAGCCCTGGTGAGTATCTCAGGTATCTCTTCGTGAAGATGATGCTGCTAAAAAAGGCAAGAACCATTCTTTTAGACAACGTGAAGGACAAAAATTTATACGAGAGTTACTATGAGCATATGCTTACTCAGTGTCCTTATATACCTGATGACCTTTACGACCCTGCATAGATTGAATAGCCTCTGCATACATGCTAGTTACTGTTACCTAAATCTTCAGTGCCAGCCTACGTAATATAAGACAATAACTTTTTCGTGTTGGGAGTACCGAAATCACATAAAATATTAATCACTCAAGGGCTGCCTATCAAAAACGTTGAAATAGAGAACCCAATTCATAAACGCATGCATATTATCTTGAAAGGTTTCGATCCTGACTTGCAAGAAGTAGTGTAACAATAAAGTATTTACATGAAAAAGTAAGACTCCATTATTGAATACATTAATAGAAGAAGTCGACGCTGCATTGTCAAAAATATTGAGTTCGTCAAGGAATGTCTCAGAAGTCTGTAAAGTTAAATATAGAAATCTGAGGCTCCCAGCTTGATATGATATTTAATAATCTGTTTGTATCATTATTAAAGCTATATAATATTATGCAGATAGGCAAGAAATTATAAAATATAGAAAAACTAGGCTAATTTAATTCATTCCGGGCTGTCAATAACCAAAACTATAAGTCCACGAATTCACATCGATCTCTACAGCAACTTGAATGTTTATTGGTTGAATAACAATCCAAAGAAAGATAGCAGGTTTAAAAAATTTAGCATTTACACTTGTATATTTCAGAACACATATAAATGATAATAGAGGCCCTGCCATAATCTTAACGCATGCAAGCTAAAACAGTATGTGATTCTTTGATTCAAAATATTGAGTCACAAGTCGATAATCACATTAAAATAGCTAACACTTAGAACCGTATTTAAATTACAAAAAAGCAGATCTCCTATTTTAACAATAAAGTTGATGAATATGTCAAACAAGGCTTAGACCAGGACTCATTTAAAAGTTTATAAATAAAGGCTTTGCTTTTACAGTAAAAAATTGAACAACTGTAATGCTAAATATAAAAATCAGATCCAATCCATCATGAATAATTCTGTTGTGAGTAACTTATCTCGCTTAAGGCACAGCTTGAGCCCTTAACATCAAAGCAAGCATCTTTAACATAAATTCTATCGATTAAAAAGCTTGAAGAAACAATATAGAAAAATAAGCTGGTGGTCTAATTGGGAAAATACTAAGCACTTCAAAAAGAATAAGAATAAAGAAGACAGAAGCTAAAATCATTGATCAGACATAGTGAACAAATTAAGTAAAGGATTGCCATAATGAGAAAATAAAGTAAAATGAAAGTCAACAAAAAGAACAGTAAATAGGATGTTAATAAACAAATTGAAGCAGTATAAATGGAAAATATGATCTTATAGTAATAAATATTTACGAAATAGGGTGATTTAAAAAGACTTATTCAACAAATTTAAAAATGTGGAACTAGATAAAAAATGTAGTAATTGGAAATGCTTATCAAATAGCTTAGATCATATTAATAAAGTCTTGAGAATTAGGTTTGTAATGTGAAGTAAATTTAAATATAAATTGATAAATTTAACGTAGAATATTAAACTTTGAAAAAAGAAAGAAAGAAGAAAATATACAAAAAAGATAAAAGATTAAAAAATTCTCAAAGTCTAATTTTTGAAGTTGAAAAAAAACTCTATTAAACAAAACAAAAAGTCGAATAAAAACAGAAATAAAGTTAAAGACTTTATCAAGAGCTATTATAACTCGAATTATAAATAAAATAACCTGGACGTTAAATTCTTGAATAAAAATAGTAACCAATAAAACATATGTAACATATAGAAAAGTAATTTTTACGTCCGTTACCTTAAGTAGAACTCAAGTAAAAGAGGTAAATAGATTTACACAAAAAACAAATCAAGGATCAGTTTTCATCAGACACGGATTCTCAAAGAAACGTCAAAAAAGAAAATGAAAAATCCGCTCTAGCAAGCGAAGACCAGTGGTATCATCATTTAGGTTGGAGTTTCATGCTTATATTATTCTTGATTGTACTTTGCACTTTTGTTATATATTTGTGATTTTATTCGTTGCATCATTCGTGTATCATCTGACCTACCTAAACACGAAGTTTAATCTGTGGGCGTTATCGCTAGAAAATAACTCGTCTTCGAGTCAGTAAGACGTTATTAATGTTGTGAACTATGACGGCGTCGAATATAACATCGTCAATTTACAATGATCTTCGAACATCATATGCAGGATATAAGTTAGAACATTTTGACAGAAAAGTCGAATTAATCAATTTGCTGACTCTTCAATAATGATATTTTGGAGTGACCGAGCTTTCCTGAGCAAAATTGAAAAGAATGATAACCCCTAGTTTATAATCTTAGCTATATTTAATTAACATATTTCAATCACGGAAACGCAAAAAGACAGTAACAGGAGTATCAAATCATCAAGATCAAATCGAAGACTCTTTGGATTCTAGCAGAGTAATTTTTGTTCCTTATGAAATAAAAAATATTTCTATTTTTTATTTTATTATATTTTCGTTACATTGTATTAGTGGTGCTAAGAGCTGTTGGATCAACTGTTTAAGGAACAACCCTTCAGCCCTTCACATTTGAATTGTTAAATTTTTGGATTGAAAATTTTGAAATTTATTGAAAGAGCAAAACATTTACATCCCATCGTTTTGTCTCTGAAGTACAAACATTTCACAAAAATTTAATTATTTGCCTCAAGGCAAGCCTGAATATGCCGTTATGAAAGACCTACCTCAAACATTTGAAAAATGAGAACAATCTTATAAGTACTCTGAAGGTTATCTTAGTTATTGGACTCCCTATTTTTTATTGTTATCAATTTATCATTTGCTCTCGGCTTTGAGGTTATCTTGCATTAAATCTCATGATTCAAAGAGATGAACTACATTGAAAAAGTTGAGTAGGCTTTATTGTCAGACAGAAATTAAGGCTCAGTTTTGCCTGAAAGCATTCGATGTCGAAACAGGGGCTTGAGATTTTCGATTTGTCAATTTTGTTAGTTTTGATTACGCTAATAAAATTAAAAGTAGTTTTATCAATTATTATTAGGTCGATTAGAATTAATAGATAAAAGTAGCAATCATTGCCAGCTATAAAACAAATTTAAAGCCGGTTTGTACTCTATTTAAAGTATTTAGCAAAATTATTCCTCTAGGTCTCGAGACAGATGAGACTCTCGGGACTCTCGATTTATTAAACTCTAAAATTCTTGAGGAATTTGAGTTTACCAATGGAATTTGTTCTCTTTAGAGCTATCCTGGGCTGCAAGCAATGAGCTGTTTTATTTTTGAGTACTTTCGCTCTAATTGAGCCGATCCTCCAATATTTGGAAATTTTCTTCATGCTACTTTTATAAGACTGGCGAAAGAAATTCTTTTGTTACCCTTTTAAAAGAGTTAAACAAATGGATTAAGTCAATTAATTAGCACAGCTATTCGTTGTCTGCTTCCCCATCTTGAAATTGTACAAGATTAAAAATCTTGGTCTTTAGGTTAGTGACCAGGTCAACAAAAGCATGATCGTGATTGGGCTGACTGAACTGGTTTCGGCTCATCTCAGAGAATAATTATAGGATCTTAATGAAGATTTCAAGTCTAATTGGCTTCTTCTGCTTGATCTTGAGACTCTGCTCGATTTTTGAAACTCGTCGTAATATTTTACGCAACGTGCCATAGAATCGATTCTTTAAATTATTCTATGATCTGCATAGAGACAAAGGTACCTGCCAGGCATGTCTAGGCTGATTCGATTCCACTTTGAGCCGTGGAGCAGAAATTTCTAGAAGAGCATTTTATCAGAATGTTGATCCCATTCTGTATTTATGCTTTGATTGCCCTCAAAGCGAATGAAGTTCATATATCTCTATCTGCACTGCTTGCCAGAGCGAGATCGACCTGGAAATTTTAGCTATAACTCTAAGGCTATAATTTTCCAACTTCTCAATTTTTTTTCTTCCCGTAAATACTTAATAAAGTCTCCCTCCTAAATATACTTATGATTTACCTCTTGAGTCCATTTTATTTTAGCTATCATATTTTCCCTTATTTCCTGAAGCTTATAAATTTTTTATAAGTGTCAACAGAAGATATTGAAATTTGAAATATTTTTAATTCCTGACCATACAATGTTCGATAAAGGTGTTGAAGCTGTCAATAAACTGATGTATTTTCCCTTTAGGCAAAACAGACGCGCCTAACTTGCACATTTTATCTTAAATATTGCAAAATTAAAATAGAGGTTTTAAGTCTAAACCGCTCAAGTCCGATAAATAATACATGTAAAAGCAATACTATCATATAATCAGGCATGGAAAAAAAATTTCATCAACATGCATCAAAGTGTTGATGTAAAAATAAATTCTTGGTTTTTTATCACTAAACTGTGCGTCTTGATCATTCAGTATAATCCTTCTGTTTTTAGGAAGAACCAAGTATGGGCTCGCTGAAGGAAAGTCATAACTGCAGTTTATATTAATCGCTAACTGTCCCTTAAAATATAATGATAAAAAAATTATTGATATTAAATATCAAAAACAAAAAGTCGTCAAACAGTCCTAATTAACGATATTCACGTCTTTTTTAGCTTGCACTTATTTTAATATAGTTCATCAATTTATATCATTAGTATTCTTGACTTAATCGCAATAGCTTTACTAAAAATGTCTAATGATCTGAGATGAATGTAAATTTACCTAAATATTCAATATGCCCCTCATGTGATATATTCGTCAATTATCAATAAAAAGCCAAACTGCTTCAAACTATGATCAGAGTTTTAATGAATATGCATAGAAATTGCATATTCCAAATTGATTTAATGGAACTTTGTTATCTATAATAGTAAAAATATTCTTAATCATGACATTGAGTAGGCTGCTTATTAATTAACTTAATAATTTAATATCAAGAGGAATTTATAATAAAGCAAAATGCAGGTCTAATAAAGCAACAACAAATACCTGATCCGGCTTAAAGACTCAATTTAACAATAAAAGCTGTAACTGATCCAAGATAAGCTTTCCACACATGCAAAGTACTTCTTCGATATTCGGTCTAAGACTTTCATCATTTACGACCGTACAATAATCACACTGATCTCTCGCTAGGAGACTCGGATGACTGATCTGGGTAAGCAGCATGCTATCGTCCAGCTTGCCTACAACCCAATTAAGAACATACTGGTGTTTATGAATCATGACGGCCATCTGCATGTGCATTTTATCAACCACAAAACTCAATTATTATTACGCAAAGATCTCAAGAAGTAGGCAATTTTTTCATGGATTTATAACCGTGATAATGTTGACTTATTCTTAGCCGATCCAACAGGCCTCAGGTACTATAAGATCGATTAAGAGAAGAAAAGTGTTAAAGAGGTCAAGTCTTCATCTGGTAAATACAACAGTTTTCTATATGAACCATATATGCAATTGCTAGTAGCTTTTCCGACTGGAGACTGTCGAACAGTAAATACTTACTTATTCGACGATGAGTCAAAAGCTAAAAATTGGTTCAAAGGACCTGAAATATCAATCAACATTGAGAGTGATTAAAATTTAAAATTACTTGCAAAGAAAAATAAGAGTTTGGGGCTGCACTCAAGTTTACAGAATTACTAACTATTTCATAAACAGCAACCAGAATAATTATCAGCTGAGCTACTTTAAATAAATAATAAATGTTACATAATATTCTATTTCGGCAACGAAGGCAAACTAAAGCTCACATCGGTGACACCATCAAGCGAGTAAGGTGAGAAATAAATCATAATAAAATTGCCAAGCGATTGCTGGCCTACTTTCAATGTACTAGACAGTATGTTAGTCATTCATATCAACAATGAAAAAATCACATTTATTTATGACATCTGTAATGGTAATGCTCAGATGTTGGTGTCTCCGTTTCCAGTGGAGCACTCCAGCAGAAATATCAACCCATATTCAGGTATTTTTAGAGGCAGTCGGCATATTATGCCCAACGGACATATTAGTAAATGGGTCATTAATATTGGAGCTATTTTTCATTATCTAAAAAATTAACTACAAATATTTGACTTCTTGATTCGGAGAGAAAAGGCTAAAGGTGATCTTTTAAAATGGTTAAGAGAAAATCTGCTTAGAATTAAGCAATTAAATCTGTCAAAATTTTGGAAAATGATTTTTGTTAAGCTTCAGAACTCCGCTCAGAAATAATGTGATCTCCTTACGTTATCGTAACTGTACGCAAACGTGTTCTATACTCTATCAGTTGATGAATTAACTCCTAAAGAACCTCTATTGAACATCATTATTGAATGTGTACGACAAGCCAAATGTAAATTTCCAATAATATAGAAATGAATATCAAGATGTCATTCGAGTTTCAAAAATTGTTGTTCGATCTCATGTTGGAAAATAAGAAATATGAAGCATTAGTATTTTTATGTCACAACGATATAATTAAAGACAGTGAATAACTGGTTGAGACTTTAATGCGAAAGGCCAGTAAAGATGGGTAGTAAATACTGCTGACTCTGGCAATCGATATGGCCAATCGAGTATGTAAGCCACAAAAAGTGTTCGAAATGTTAATATTAAGTCAGAACGTATGGGAGGCGAGAAGGTACTTAAAGCAAAACTTCGAGAACATCGAAGTGCAATATATGATCTATGCTTCCAAGGGCATCAAGGATCTTCGACTCAAACAAGAGTACATAAAACTAACTAGAGCATTTATATTACGTAAATTTCCAGCAATCAGCTAGAAGTACTTAAACGAGGCAGAGTAAAAAATATATGGAGAACTATAAGCCGAAAAATCTCTCGTAATTAGTTAACCTAAAATTCTATAAGAAGCAGTTTAAAACATATAAAAGAATTAAACAGCTAGTTAATAAATATCTGCACCAATTTTAGAGTGACAGATGAGGGTCATAATTTACTATATTTATTATTTGCTTATTTGTAATATTTATAGCCATCGATGGGTAAAATTATTAGGTGCCAGAGAAAGGGTAAACCTGGAGGAGTCTACAGAACTCCTAAATCTAAAAGAATTGCGCCACCAAGATATCGTAATCTTGATTACGCTGAAAGACAAGGCTACATCAAGGGTGTTGTCAGATCAGTTGTGCATGATCCCGGAAGAGGAGCTCCTCTTCTCAAAGTCGAGTTTAGAGACCCCTACAGATACAAACACAGAACCGAGTACTTCTTGGCCGCTGAAGGCACATACTCCGGTCAGTACATTTTCTGTGGCAGAAAAGCGACCGTCTCAGTTGGTAATGTGTTGCCCGTCAACAACATCACCGAGGGTACTACCATCTGCAACATCGAATCCGCAGTTGGAGACAAAGGTTCATACTCTAGATGCACCGGTACTTACGCTACCATTGTGGGGCACTCTGATGATGGATCAAGAACCAGAATCAGACTTCCCTCAGGAGCAAGAAAGACTATCCCTGGCAGCTGCAGAGCCACAGTGGGTATCATCGCTGGAGGAGGTAGAAACGAAAAGCCCATCATGAAAGCAGGTGTTCTTTTCCATAAGTTCAAAAGGCTTCGCAAGAGATTCCCAATTGTGGGTGGTGTTAGAATGAACCCCGTCGACCATCCTCATGGTGGTGGTAACCACAAGCACTTGGGTAAGCCCGGAACCATCAGCAGATTCGCTTCATCTGGTCAGAAGGTCGGTCTCATCGCCGCCAGAAGAACCGGTCTCATTAGAGGTACCAAAGAGATTAAGAATGTGCCAGAGAAGATTTGATCCTCAATATTTAAACTATCATCAGTATGTTGTATAAAAATGAGTCATTAACTAGGAAAACACACATTGTGTAAGTAAAAATTAAATTTGAATCTAATATTTATATCCCTCTTTAAGAATTAATCTAAGTTAGCCAATGGGTAAAAAAAGAGCTTCTCACCGACATGCACACGCCCCTGTCGCCATTACAATCGATATCGATAAATTTTAGTCATTCAAGCTAAAAAGAAGTGAAAAAAAGCTGCGATAGTTTTGCTGGCACTCGCTGCTCAGTCACAGAATCTCCATGAAAACTGACTCTGTAATTAGAGAACACATGGACAAAATAACTGGCAAATAGTATTTAGAGAGTGAGCACGAATACATGCTAAAAAACCAGAAGTATTTAAGTCGGACTAGGGAAATTTTCAAGGGTAGGTCTCTGAAGGAAAAATATAGTAATTTAATAAAAGGAAATATTTAGTAAATAAAATAGATATAACGAGAAGAGCTGTCCTAAGAAGAAGCTTAACTTCTTGAAAGAATCAAGAAGGGGTACCGAAAGTATAGTACTGATGGTATGTTCCTTGCCAACTTAGTCATCTCCATCGGGTAAATAGATGAGTAATTATTGGACTCATTAGTAATGAAAAACTACATAAGAAAACATAAGATAAGTAGTGGATAGCAGAAGATAATTTATGTACTTGTGCCCTGATTTATATTTTACTTGATTAATCTTTTTAACATTTGAATCATATTTTTATTCTTTTCAATCCCTGAAACGACAAAATAAACTATAATTTAATAATTTAATAGACAGAAAGATAATAAAATTGTTCTTAAAACTAATTAATAGAAAAACAAAGTGCAAGTATGGAATCAAGTGTTGAGTCTACCCATCATAAAATTAAGTCGATGTGTTTTATCGTCTTGAATACTGGCTTGTGAAGCTGTACTTCTTTATTGTTTCTGCATTGACTGTGATAACTATGGTCCTTGAGTTTTCAATGATCTCTTGCTCTACATTTGATAAAGGCTTAAAGGATTCTTTGAATACAGTTTCTTAATATACACTTAATTTGAGTCCTATTATATTTGTCTTAATCGAAAATGTTGAGGCTGTTCCTATTGAGGATGCAGCTGCACTTGAGATTGCTGATGCTGTTGCTGTTGGTAATTAGGTTACCCAAAAGCTTGAGCCTCATGGACTCTGCTTTCTTCTATTGCATACAAGTTTTAGTATATTGATTTATTTTTATTCTCAGGCTTTATATAACTTGCAGTATGAGAAGTAGGCTTAGGAGGTCTTGGACTTTGCTTTGCCGGATATTATTGGTGACTACTGACCGGATTGGTTGTCGCAATACGATTCCGCTTGAATTGATTTTGAAGACTTGGAGAGTCACGAATTAACGTTGGCTGATCGCTCACTTGATATTTTTACATCAGAGTCTAAATAACTTGGATTAATTTTTTCTAATTTTGCTGCGTTTCTTTCAATGATACTTATAATCCCATTATCCGCTATGATAACATCTAATATTTTGCATCAGTTGTTTATTATATCATGGTATTGATTTAGTTTTAAGTGATAGTATTGGTCTTCTTGCTGAACTCTGAGTTGACAAAAAATGCTAAATTTTTAACTTTAGCATCTATTTCAGTATAGAACTCCATAATATTCTGGATAAGGCTGTTGAGAGCAGCATGGAAATCATTCTATATTTTCTATATTATGGCTGGATTATTAATATTTTTGCTTTGAATACTGCTCGATGTCTGTCTTATCATCTCTGAGATCGTTAGCAGTTGCTTATTTACATTATCTACATTTTTAATCTATGCGTATATTTTTTAGACCAAGGTCATAGGTCGAAGTGTTGCAGGAGGAGGAGGTGGAGGCTGCAGGAAATTCGATGGATGAGGGAATCTTTGATTTTGTTGTTGCTGTTGATGGGATTGACTACTTTGGTAATGCTGTTGCTGATGCTGATGATTTAATTGAGAGGGTTGCATTCCATATGATTTTTGTGATGGATTCACCGATTGTTGGCGAGATCTCACTTAATTATTCATTTGTTTTATTGTCAGTATTATCTATATTCAAACTATATCTAATTAAAACTTTTAATAATCGCATATCATGTTATGAGACTACTAGAATAATTAAAGTATGACAAATTGAAACAAATGATCACAATTAAGAACTGCCTTCACCCCTAATTCTGATGTTCAGCGAGTGCTTTAATCTAGATTTCGGCAATATTTCCAATTCTAACTTCCTCGACAATGCCACCGCCATCGCTAAGCACAAGCCCGTCTCCCACTTGCATGCATGCCAATGGTACGAATGTCACTTATACATCGATTACTTTAATTCTGATGAAGTCCCATCTATAAATACCTATGCAGTTAGGAATGCATAGCACTATGTAGTCGTTGTCTGTGTGAATTTAGCGAGTATATGAGCGGGAATATCCGCAACTGCACAGGATTTTACGAGGTAATGTCATCAAAAGAACAGGACTGAGATTGTCCTGTAAATCTAATATTGACACCTTATTGTCTTATTATACCAGACAGCATAAGGAATATTTTTAGGATACTATAAGATTCTGGCATTTTCTTGGTCGAGGTAC
>APMI01000762.1_pt1 | contig 16392 bp, 17 predicted proteins | sample 667938 | NCBI WGS metagenome assembly APMI01 (sample SAMN01084076, study PRJNA167559) | wastewater metagenome | biome: Wastewater | place: Denmark: Ejby Moelle, Odense | collected 2011-11-28 | reverse complement strand
AAAAGAAAAGATTTAATTATTTTTATTGCTTATAAAGAAAAATGAAGAAGTTCCTTGATATTAAGCAATGCAGGTTCTATTTATGGGTTGGTTTAGCTGGCCTTTTGATAAGTGTAGTGGTTACCCTAATTAACGAACCGGAAATTTTTTTTGAGAAAATTTTTAATTGCATTTGGCTGATGATTTACGTAATTGTATTTCATTACATTCTTTTTGAGTACACAATACCCTTTATAAAACTAACCTGGAAGAGATTATTAATAACTCCTGCTCTTTTGTTTGCTCACCTTTTTTTTTACTCTTTTGGAATTTATGGCTGGAGACAGTTAGGGATTCGTGTGCATCTCTATACCGAAATAGATAAATTTACCTCTCTCAGGAGCGCATTGGGAGAATTTACTGCATATAGTGTTTCTTCTGCCATATTTTTCGGGATTGCAAGGCATATTTATGCTTATGTAAAATTAAAAAATGCCGCCAGGCAACTGAAGATTGAAAAACAAGAAGCAGAACTGAATTATCTCAAATCACAAACGAATCCTCATTTTCTATTCAACACACTAAACAATATTTACTCTCTTGCCAGGGACAAGTCCGATCTGGCACCGGAATCCATTTTGCGCTTATCAAAAATATTGAGGTTTATGCTGTATGAAACGGGTGGAGAATTTATTTTAATTGAACAGGAGCTGAAAGTCATTGATGACTATATTGCTCTTGAAAAATTACGTTACGATGAATCTTTGCGTATCAATTTTAAGCATTCAATAGAAAACCTTAACGAATCAATACCTCCACTCCTGCTTATTCCTTTGGTGGAAAATGCATTCAAGCATGGTGTTTCTGAAACAAGAGGTCATCCCTTTATCAACATTGAGCTATCTGTTTATCAGCAGCAGTTATCTTTTGTTGTAAAGAATTCAACGGAAGAGTTTTTAGAACACCAGGATGTAAAAGAGAGTATTGGGCTTTCTAATTTACGGCGACAATTGGAATTACTATATAAGGACTACGATGTATCCGTTAAACAGGAAGAAGCTGTTTTCACAGCTTTATTAAAAATAAATCTTGCCAGCCATGTCTAAAATAAGCTGTATCATCATCGAAGATGAACCATTGGCCATTAAAATTTTAACGGATTATATTTTGCAGGTACCATTTCTTGAATTGCAAAAGACATTTAAAGATGCAATCCTGGCAGCCGAATTCCTGCGGACCAATACTACAGACCTGATTTTCCTGGATATTCATTTGCCCAGGTTAAAAGGGATGGCATTTCTAAAAACGCTTACACAAAGGCCCGCTGTAATTATTACTACAGCATATCATCAATATGCAGTGGAAGGATTTGATTTAAACGTGACCGACTACCTGTTAAAGCCATTTGAGTTTGAACGGTTTTTAATATCCGTTAACAGGATTAAAACGAACCAGGCAGAAAACGAAGCTTCAACCGACCGGGTTGAACTCAAAGACTATTTGTTTTTGACCGTGCAGAAAAAAAAGGTAAAAATATTATTTTCTGATATTGTATATATCGAAAGCCAACGGGAATACATTAAAATCATTACTACTAAAAAGGAGTTTATTTCAAAAATCAGTACACATGAAATTGAATCCATTCTGCCTGCAGCACTTTTTAAACGCATCCACCGTTCTTTTATCGTTTCTATTAAAAAGATCGAATCCTACACGGCCGAAATGGTTGAAGTTAATGGAGTATCAATTCCGATTGGCAGGGGGTATCGTAATGTGATTGAAAATTTATAGTTGAAGCGCAAAAAAATATTTCTTTAAAACAATGGCCTGCCTTCTACTTCATCTACAGGATATATTCCGCCATTTGCTTTCCAGTTTAAGATAAATCAATAAGTTATTTTACAAAACTTTGCATAACCAATGACGTCTGCTAAAAATATACTGACAGGAATCGGGCGGTTTTCCGAAAAAGAAATTGCCTTATTTGAAAATGAGATAAGCCCCAAACTCTTTAAAAAAAATGAGGTGCTGCTCAGGGAGGGCGAAATTTGCAGTTCCGTATTTTACATAATCAAAGGTGCTGCTTACCAGTTTGTATATGAGGATATTGATGAAAACATTATTGGTTTACATATCGACAGGGACTGGTGCCTCAATTATTCCAGCTTTATTAAACAAAAACCCTCTGGTGCAGTCATTAAAGCCTACACTGATCTTGAAGTGATTGAACTTACAACAACATCTATTCATAAGTTAATTTCCATTTCCCCATCCTTCTTTCAATTGGGGAAAGTTTTAGAAGATACCCGAATTCGTTTTTTTGACAATGCCAATACTGCGCTGCAAAAGCACAATCACCTTTTTTTATCAAAATCAGAACTGTTCCAAAGGTTTCCACTAAAGATGATAGCATCTTATTTAAAGATTGCTCCTGAAACATTGAGCCGCATCAGAAATGTAAAGTAAATTTTATTTATTGACATTCGTCAAGTGATGCTTTAACAGTACAAGCCAATCTTTGCTTTTCAAATAATTACATATGGAAAAGCAATTTAAAAAAGCATCTGGTATCAGTTTGGTATCGGGGGCGGCATTTGCCACACTTACAATGGCAATGCATCCGGTGGGCGGCAGCCTGGCACAGATCGCCGGAAAGAAAGAAATCTTTATATTTTCTCACTCGTTGGCTATTATAAGTATTCCTTTTATCGGGTTCGGTTTTTTGGGATTGGCAACAGCTTTGGTAACAAAGAGCAGGATGTCCTTTCTTGCATTTGCCATCTCCGTTTTGGGGCTTGTCGCTGTGATGATTGCCGGAACTGTTAACGGGTTCGTGTTACCAATGTTTGCCGCAACCTATTCAGGCAGTACGGTTGATGGAACTGTTCTGCAGGCAATCCGGCAATATGGATGGCTGCTGGGAACATCGATGGACTATATTTTTATTACAGCTCTTTCGCTTGCAATGGTAGTTTGGTCTTGCATTGTGATCACTACCGGCCAGCTTTCAAAATGGCTTGGCTACTATGGTTTGCTGATAGTGATTGTAACTGCCGCAGGCCTTGTTATAAAGTTTAATTTCACCGGTGTATTTGGCTTCGGAGTTTTTGCTCTCAGCCTGGTAAGCTGGATAATTACCGCCGCTATTCTTTTGATCATTTCTTCAAAAAAAATACAAGCTTATGAATGAAACTGAAGTAGGTTACTATTGGAACGACAATGCACATGCATGGACAGTACTTTCAAGGGCTGGTCATGATATTTACAGAGACTACCTTAACAGCCCTGCCTTTTTTGAAATACTGCCGTGTATAAAAGAAATGAAGGGTATTGATATAGGATGTGGCGAAGGTTATAACACAAGGCTTTTGGCAAACCACGGAGCAATTATTGAAGCCATTGATATTGCACCGGTATTTATTGAAAAGGCAAAAGCTCTTGAAAAAGAATATCCACAGGGAATTAATTACTCCGTAGCCAGTGCTACCCAATTACCCTTTCCAAATGAAAGTTTCGATTTTGCTACATCATTTATGTGCCTGATGGATATACCGGACCAGCAGAAAGTATTAGACGAAGCCTTCAGAGTACTGAAACCCGGCGGCTTTTTCCAGTTTTCCATTGAGCATCCATGCTTTAAAACGCCGCATCTTAAAAAAGTGAAAAACGAAAATGGGAAAACCTGTGCATTTGAAATCGGCGACTATTTTTCTGAAACTAAAGGAAAAATAGAAGAATGGATTTTCGGAGACGCTCCCGATGAGATTAAAAATAAAATGCCCAACTTTAAAATACCCAACTTCCATAAAACACTATCTTACTGGATTAACGCTGTTATAAAAAGCGGATTTTTTATTGAACAGGTTCATGAACCTTATCCGGCCGACAATATAATCCTGGAGAAACCGTCAATGCAAGGGGCACAGGTAGTAAGTTATTTTTTACAAATCAGATGCAGGAAACCGTAGTTGTATTATCGCCGATGCAAAAGGCGCTGAAGCAAAAGCAGGATAAAAAGTTTTGAACTTCCCAATGACAGAAAAATTAAGTACGACCGGGATTGAACGGAATGAAATTGACCTGCTGTGCCAAACCGCTGCAGGTCAAACTACTGAAGTTTAATTCCACCTGCTCCTGCTGTAAAAGAACCTGGAATAGGTGGCCGCTAAGTCATTTAGTCTTTCCTTTTGAGTTCCGAACCCGTTTTCGTTTAGCCAGTCAATACAGCAGGAGAACCATTTATCACCTCTTGTATCATGTTCAAGACCAAAACCATGGCCTCCATTTTGGAGTATGTGAAGTTCAGATTTTACTGTTGCTTTTTGCAGGGCTTCATAAAACAGGAGGCTGTGTTGTATAGAAACGCTTTCATCGATGCCTGCATCAAAACAGCGTAGCTTTTTAAACTTTCATTTATCGATAACCGCAATCAATTCCCTGTCATCCATCCATCCAGTCCGGTAGTGCCGGTAACAGTAAGCGATATTCTAAAAGCCGGGAGCTGTCGCTATGTTCGCTTGCTCAAAATATATAGGAAATCGCAGGCAATACCAACTCTCCCAATGAACCTGCAGTAGCAGAAACTGTTTTTACAACAGTACCTCCTGAGTATATCTTCATGGTTGCTGTTTGGCCAGCCACCCCGGTTACGCTTGCCTGTGCACCAATCCCTATTCCGCTGACGTTAGCCGGGTAAGTGATATCCTTTAAAAAGGGCAACGCAGCATTGTTTATCACTGTATTCCCGGTTACATTGTCGTTGTAAATAACCGTGAGCTTCCCGGTAAAGTTTCCTGTGATTTCATACTTCACAACTCTTGAATTTGTTCCTCCCGGGTTGCCGTTTTCCTTTTTGCATGAACTTATAAAAAGCAACGCCGGCAAAAGAATTAAGATAATTTTATTCATAATATTTAACTGTTAAAAAAAAGAATGATACAAGAATATATAATTCCATTAAACCATCCTGTTAATTAACTATGAACAGCAGGTTTCTGTAAACAGACAGTTTTTTTTCCCTAAAAAAAACATGAATCCTGGAATCAATGGCAGCAATAAAATCCCTGTGTGTCTGTTCATGCCAAACAAATTGTTAACCACACTTGCTTGTTTTGATGAACGCTATGAAAAAGGTATAATAAAGCCGGGAGAGTGATCATGGGCTCGATATATCCTGGGAAAATCGCTTTTGACGGGTTCCAATACCGAACCGCCAACATGAACGGGTTAGTGAAACTAATATTCAGCCGGATAAGGGTTTCAGCAAAATAAAAATGGACAAACCGAATCATTTTCGATTTGTCCATTTTGGTGCCCAGGACTGGATTCGAACCAGCACATCCTTGCGAACGCTGCGACCTGAACACAGTGCGTCTACCAATTTCGCCACCTGGGCATTTCAAACGTTTGAAACGTTACAACGTTTTACACGTTTGAGCGTTCCAATCATTATTCAGGGCTGCAAATATAGGGAATGATTCAATTCGTTAAACAGAAACATTAAATTCTCTCAACGCATCATTTAAACTTGTTTTAAGATTGGTGGATGGCTTGCGTTGCCCGATGATGAGGGCACAACCAACCCCGTACTCGCCGGCAGGAAATTTTTTAGTGTACGTTCCCGGTATCACTACACTCCGGGCAGGTACCCGGCCCTTCATTTCGACCGGCTCACTGCCGCTTACATCAATGATCTTGGTAGATTGCGTCAGCACCACGTTTGCCCCCAATACCGCCTCTTTTTCCACCCTTACCCCTTCTACCACGATGCAGCGGCTGCCGATAAAGCACCCGTCTTCAATAATTACAGGGCTCGCCTGCAATGGCTCCAGCACGCCGCCAATACCCACACCGCCACTCAAATGCACGCCCTTGCCGATCTGGGCGCAACTGCCTACCGTTGCCCAGGTATCCACCATGGTACATTCATCCACATACGCACCAATGTTCACGTAAGAGGGCATCAGCACCACATTCCTGCCTATAAAAGCACCGTAGCGTGCAACCGCATGCGGCACCGCCCTCACTCCCAGTGCGGCATAACCGCTTTTAAGGCGCATCTTATCATAAAATTCAAACGGTTCCAGTGTGTACGTTTTCATTTGCTGGATGGCGAAATACATCAGGATGCCCTGTTTCACCCATTCATTTACCTGCCAGCCCTCTCCCCCAGCCAATGGGGAAGCCGTTCTCAGCCTGCCTTTATCCACTTCTTCTATCAATGTTCTTACCGCATCTGCATACGTGATCTCTTTTAATAATTCCCGGTTGTTCCAGGCCGCATCGATCAATGTTTGTAACTCCGTCATAACTTATGTTTGTTTGATTGTTGTAAGATCAGCAACTTGCTGTACTTCATAAAAACCTCCTGCGCATTTATTCTGGCCATGATAAAACCGGCATAGCCATCTAAAAAACCCAATTTGAAAATGTAGGCACTGATAAAGGTAAAGGCCGGGCCAAACAGCAGTTTGAGCAGGGCTCCTTTTTTATTGTTCTCAAAATACAATTCGGCACTAAGGGTAGAATATTTATTGATGCCGGCAATATGATCCTGTATGCTGTCTTTACTCTTATGAAGAATATCGCCCTGCAAACCGGTAACCGTTACCGAAGCCGGCACCTCCAGCACCTCGTGTACTTTGCGTAAAGACCATTTCACCTGCCGGCGGTTGTACAACCTGCTGGCCGCATCAGGGTAGGCGTTGCCGTGATGAAGGTTATAGCCGTAAAAATTATTGAGCCGGTTCATGCGGTAAACCCCGCTGAGTGCATTTTTTTTAAGCTCCAAAATGCTTTGCTGCAGTGCCGGCGAAAGACATTCATCTGCATCCAGACTCAGGATATAATCATGGGAAGCCCTGGCGGCAGCCTCATTTTTCTGCTGCCCGTAGCCTGCCCAGGCCTGCTGGTAAAATTTTACGCCAAACTGCTTACAGATATCCGGGGTTTTGTCGGTGGAGAAGGAATCCATCACCACGATCTCATCTGCTACGCCCTGCAGTGATGCCAGGCAGGCAGCGATCTTTTTTTCTTCGTTAAAAGTGATGATGACAGCAGATATTTTTTGCATTCCCTTTTTATAAGCATTGCAAGATACAAAAAGAAAAAAGTGAACCGGGTTTGTATCTCAAATTGTTGAATGCACCAATTGATCTATGTTCGTTTCCCCGTAAAAAAATTCACTTGCTGGCTAAGATGCATAAGCTAAAAAAGCGTACCGCCATAAACTTGCAGGGTTTGGTTATCTTGCGATTCAATTTCCAGGTATGAGAATAGGCTTCGATGGCAAAAGGGCATTTCAAAACAGCACCGGTTTGGGCAACTATTCCCGTTCGCTGATCACAGGCCTTGCCACTGAGTTTCCGCAACATCAATACGGCCTCTTCGCACCGAAGCAAACCGTCCTTTTTAATACCGCTGATTTTAATAATATTGATATCATTGTACCACAAACGGCGATCGACCGGAGTTTTCCGGCCTGGTGGAGAAGCAGCAGGATGGTGAAAGATATTGCAGGGTATCACCCGGATATATTTCACGGCCTCAGCAATGAATTACCGGCAGGCATTGAAAAAACAAACAGCAAATCGGTGATCACTGTTCACGACCTCATATTTGAAAGATACCCGGAAAGCTATCACCTTGATCAACGCTACACCCACCGCTGGAAAATGAAAAGATCCTGCCAGGCAGCCGATGCAGTGATCGCCGCAAGCATACAAACAAAAAATGACCTGGTTGATTATTACAAGATCCCCGGATCAAAGATCTTTGTATGCTATCAAAACTGCAACCCGGTATTTGAAAAATCATTGGGAGAAATGGAAAAGCTGGAGATCAAAAAAAAATACCAGTTGCCGGACCGGTATTTCCTCTTTGTAAGTTCCATTACCCAAAGAAAAAATTTGCTGGATGTGTGCCGGGCGCTGGCCTTGCTAAAAGACAAACTTTTCATTCCACTGGTAGTGATCGGTGATGGAAAAAAAGAAAAGGAGCAGGTGAAAAAATTTCTTTCGAGAAACGGTCTTGAGGCGCAGGTGATCTTTTTGAATGAAACAGCAGCGGCAAAAACGGAGGGCTTTACCAGCAGCAAAGATTTCCCGGGCATTTACCAGCAGGCGCTTGCCCTTGTGTATCCTTCCATATTTGAAGGCTTTGGCATTCCGTTACTCGAAGCTTTATGGAGTTATTTGCCGCTGATATCTTCCAACAGCTCGAGCCTGCCGGAGGTTGCCGGTGAAGCAGCGCTTTATTTTTCACCGGGGGATGTTGAAACACTGGCTACACACATGATTCGTATTTCAAAGGATACGGAATTACAACATACGCTAAAAGAGGACGGATCAAAACGGGCCAAACTGTTCACTGCACAACAGCATGCAAAAACTGTGATGGATGTGTATACTTCTTTATTACAGGATAGCAAAACCAACACCTAACTGGATGCTCTGGTTTTTCCACTTGTCTTTGTTATCAATATCATTCAGGTTGCTGAGTCCAACGGCATAACGGCCATATATCCGAATGCTGGAAAACTGCAATTGCAAACCACCAAGCATACTAAAGTCGCCGGTCCTGAAGGCATCTTTCCCGTTCTCCAGTATATTCTTGCTCTGGCTGAGCAGGATGCCATATTGAGGCCCCGCCTGCAATACAATGCCTTTGGAAAGGTGGTAATTCAATAAAATCGGGATACTGAAATAATTTAGTTTGATAGAGGTGATCTTAGCCGCATCTATTTTATACAATTGGCTGAATTGATCAGATGTGTCCGCATTCACCTGGTTAAAAACCCCCTCTACCTGCACGCCCCATTTTTTTCCCAATCCTACCTGCACAAAACCGCCGGCTCCATAGCCGTAGGTAAACTTATCGTTGAACGACTGGCCCTGTATCTTGTTTACATTGGTACCAAGTTTTAAACCTGCTGCAAAACCCTGGGCATTGGCAACAGAAAAAAGAGAGAGCATTAATGCGGTTGATAATATCAGCGATTTCATAATAAATGATTTTGGTGCTATAAACCAATCAATGTGCCAACAGTATTTTATAATCAATAATCTTTTGTTAACTGCTTTTGAAAATATCAAAACGTATAGCCTACTACAATGCTAAATGTTTGCGTAAACCTTTTTTCATCTGTTTTAGGAAGATAATAATCAAGGTAAACCTGCGGTAAGATCGAAAAATTACCAATGGCGTAATTGATATCTAGGCTCAGCGCTACTGATTGTGCCTGGAAACTATTAGCGCCCTGCAGCCTTGCAAACCTGCGTTTTAAAAACCGGGCCGGTAAATTTTGACCGAGCGTATGCGATACGCCCTGTGTAGAGTCTGATGAAAAATTAAGTTGCAATGCCGGCGTAAAACTGATGGCATCAGCATTCCCAAATACTTTGTTCCATTCAAAATCGTGACTTAAAGAAGCGATCATTGAAAAGGATTTCATTTTGTAAGTGCCTGTATCGATAAAGCTGTTGCCCGTTGCCTGTATGGTGAATTTGTTGATCTCTGTATAATTCCCCGTAGCATATCCCAAAGCGATACCGGGCTCCAGCCAATATTTTTTATAACCGGCATAAGCATAGAGGTCGTTTTGAACAGGCGATGCATACACCGAATATTTATCACTGATAAAATAACGGGAGTAAGAGATACCGGCCGACCAATTTTCATTCCCTGCCAGGTCAAATGCTGGCGTGAGCGAATATTGTGTGGGACCAAACCCGTCTTTTTTATCATTCAACAGGTTCACTCCTGCTGATAAACTAAAACCACTTTTATGAAAATACCCAAACGCCGGGCTGTACACCAATGCAGCGGTAGTGGCCTGCTTGGCATTGAGTTGTTTATTGTGCAGGCTGAAAAGCCGGTTGCTGAAGCCTGTAGAAACCATTGCATAACTTCCGGCATCCCCGGTGGAATCAAGCAGGTTTTGAAGATCCTGTAAAATGGCCGCTGTGTCCAGCACGTAATCTTCTTTTGAAGCCGTACTATCCTGTGCAGCCGCAGTACCAGCGATCATCAATAAACAAATAAAAACAAGCAGGCATTTTTGCATAACAGCGGTTATAGTTGAATAAACTGGTAAAGACTCACCACCCGGTACAAAGTTTAATTTTCGCCAAAAGTACTGGTATAAAACATTCAAAATGCAGGGGCTTCGGAAATAAATGACCGTTAATAATTTCGTTTGTGCCGCAGCGTTTGCAGTACTGTTTTGAATAGCCGGCCAAATTAAATGCGGATATCCGGCCAAAAAGCCTTACTTTTGCGGCGATTTTATTTTATTCACGGGTATTGCATGATGTGCCGCGGACTGTTGATCCTGGTTTTCCCAATCTTCATTTAGCTTTATTTAGCATTTGAGTTTCACCAACAGGCGAATAGCATTTCATGTAAACACAAAAAACATTTACATGAATGCATTTGAAGCCTTAGGCTTGAACGAACAATTAGTACAATCTATCACCGACCTGGGATTTGAAACCCCTACACCGATACAGGAGCAGGCTATTCCTGTGCTGCTGTCTGGCACTACAGATTTTGTAGGACTGGCACAAACAGGTACCGGCAAAACAGCTGCCTTTGGTTTACCGCTCCTTCATTTGATCAATAAGGCAGAACGTCATCCGCAGGCCCTCATTGTTTGCCCTACGAGGGAACTTTGCCTGCAGATCACCAACGACCTGGCAACCTTTACCACCCATACAAAAGGAATGTTTACAGAAGCCGTGTATGGCGGTGCTTCTATCACCATGCAGATACGCAATCTTAAAAAAGGCGTACACATCGTTGTGGCAACACCGGGCAGGCTGATAGACCTGATCGAAAGAAAGGCCATCGATCTGCAAAAGGTAAAGTACGTAGTGCTGGATGAAGCAGATGAAATGCTCAACATGGGCTTTAGGGATGATATTGATTTTGTATTGAAGAATACCATCAACAGGGAAAGCATCTGGTTGTTCAGTGCTACCATGCCGCCGGAAGTAAGGGCGATCTCTAAAAATTTTATGACCAATCCTAAAGAAATTACGGTTGGTAAAAAGAACAGCGGTAATGTGAACATCGATCACCAGTACATCCTGGTGGCAGCCCATCACCGTTACGAAACATTAAAACGCTACATTGATTTTAATCCCGGCATGTACGGTATCATCTTTACCCGTACCAAGGCCGATGCACAGGATATTGCAGAGAAACTGGTAAAAGAAGGATATGAAATTGAAGCACTGCATGGTGATCTTACCCAGCAGCAGCGTGACAAGGTAATGGGTCGTTTCCGTACCAAACACCTGCAACTGCTCATTGCAACCGATGTGGCTGCAAGGGGTATTGACGTGGATGGCATTACGCATGTGATCAACTACGAATTACCCGATGATATGGAAGTGTACACACACAGAAGCGGCCGTACTGCAAGGGCAGGAAAAAGCGGTATCTGTATTTCCATCTGTCATAGCCGGGAAACTTTCAAGATCCGTTCACTGGAACGCATGGTGAATTCCAAGTTCAATAAAATGGATGCACCGAGCGGTAAAGAAGTTTGCCGCAAACAGTTCTTTCATTTTATGGATAAACTGATGCAGGCAGATGTATCGCACGGTGATTATGAAACTTACATGCCCGACCTGATGGAAAAATTCGCCGGCATCAGCAAAGAAGAAGTATTGCAAAGGGTGGCTGCTTTAGAATTCAGTCATTTTCTAAAATATTATGAGCATGCCGAAGACCTGAATGCTTCCGGCATCAGGAGAGAGTTTAACAGGGAAAGGCCTGAGCCCGGCAATGCACGTGATACGGGCAGAAGAGAGGCTGGCAATTTCAGGCAGCGTGACACCGGCTTCACAAGACTGTTTATCAACCTCGGCACAAAAGACGGTTTTTACAAAGCCAGCTTTTTGCAATTCATATTAGATGAAAGCAATCTAAGCAAAGAAGTACTGGGCAGGATCGATATGAAAGAAATGAACAGCTGGGTAGAAGTAGACCGCAATGCGGCCGGGAAAATGATCAAGGGGCTGGATGGTAAAAAATTCAATGGCCGCATGGTTAGAATGAACGAAGCAGATGGCGGCTTTAAAAGGCCGGTGGATGAAGGCAGAACAAGACAAAGAACAAGAAGACCTATTTAAGACGCTTCTATTCAAATAACCGAAGGGCTGGTATTTACCGGCCCTTTTTTATGTGCTGATGTCAACAGGCAGGAGCATCATCGATTATCCTTTTACTACCGGCAAAAATTCCAAAAAACAAGCTGAATTTTCTTTTTTCTGGAAAATCTTCTCTGCTCTCACTTCCTTCAATGGGTTTTGATAAAGTTTTTTTTGCATCACCCTGGTGCAGCGTCGGTACTCAAAATCCCGGTTTTTAATATCTGTAAACACATACTTTCCAGCTAATTACACCTGAACCGGCTACCGGCACTTGGGTTAGCGCCTGTTTTATGATGGGTGCAAAGACTTCCTGCTTTTGGCATGAGCCGGCTTTGGCTTGCCTTTGGATTTTGATGCTGTACCATCCGTACAGGCATCAATGCACGGATGCAGTTAATCCGTAATCAACCCCTTTTTATATGAAAATTTTTTACACACAAAACAACTTAGCTAAAAAGGCAATGCCTTTACTGGTTCTGCTGGCAGTAAACTGCACTGCTGCCAATGCACAGTTCAGAACTTACTCAAAAGTTTATTCAGACAATATCAAAGGCGGTTCTACCATTTTTGGTAACACGCTTACGCATATTGTCAATTCAAACGGCGTGGCAGACACCGCCAAAATGAATAACAACAGGGCCAATGGTAACAGTACCTATGGCAACGACAATTCCAATATCCGGTTTGTAGATGTTGACGGCAATACTGGTGCAGGTGCCGGTACAAGAAATTCATCTACGGCCGACCTCGCTTTACCGGCAGGTACCAACACCATCAAGCTGGCCCGACTGTACTGGGGTGCCCGGGTAAAGAAAAGTGATTTTGATATCACCCAGGATACTTTTAAAAGAGTAAAGATCCGCTATGGCACTACCGGCTCTTATACAGAATATGCAGCCGCACAACTGGATAAGAATACCACCGGCACCGGCAATGCTGCTGTAAGCCAGTACCAGGCTTATACAGACATTACCGCCTTTGTACAAAACAACGGCGCAGGTGCTTATACAGTAGGCAATGTAGCTGCATCGGTTGGTTCAGCCGGCAGCGGTGGAAATTATGCAGGCTGGTGTATTGTAGTGGTGTACGAAAACTTAACCTCATCTGTATACAACAGCGTAAGGGTGTACGATGGTTTCCAGCAGGTGTATTCAGGTGGGGCCGCACAGATATCTTCTGTAACACTCACCGGCTTAAATGTACCTTCTGGCCCGATGGACCTGAGAGATGCAAAAATGGGAGCCATGGTGTGGGAAGGTGATGCTAACCTGAAACTGGATTACCTTAAGATCAATGGCACCAATTTTTACAACGCACTGAATGCGATCGACAATCCCTGGAACGGAACCATCACGGATACCGGTGCCCATGTAACCACCAAGTTTCCGGACTATACCAACCAGATGGGTATTGACATCGACCAGTTCTATGTAGGCAATGGTTATGGTATACAGGCAGGCGATTCTACCGTAAGACTTGAATTTGGAACCGAAGCCGACCAGTATTTCCCCGGACTGTTCACCTTTGTAATTAAAACAAAAGACCCTACCGTAGTACTGGACAAATTTGTAAGAGATGGTAACTTTAATAATGTAGCAGATGCCGGCGAAACACTAACGTATACGCTTAAAGGCAAAAACCTGGGTATTGGCAATGCAAATTTTTGTATCGTAACAGATACGCTGCCTTCAACAGTAACCTATGTAAGAGGCTCACTTAAGATCATTTCCTGTGCAGGACTGCCAGCCGGCTATTTAACAGATGATGCAGGTGATGACCAGGCGGACTTTTTAGAAAATGGCAACGTGGTTGTATTCAGGATCGGTACAGGCGCCAATGGCTCACAGGGTGGTGTACTCGCTTCCCAGGAATCTTTTGAAGTGGAATTTAAAGTAACGGTAAATAATGGTATCACAGACCGCGGCGTTCCGCCCATCATCAATGTAGCAAGGATCGAAGGTATTTCTGATGCAGGCGTTAAATCAACCGATGATGCCACTGCCATCCTTGAGCCTTTGGGCGGACCACTGCCGGTAACCTTAAAATCTTTTGTAGCCACACTCATCAAAACCAATTTGATCAAGCTAGACTGGGCCACTTTACAGGAGATCAACTGCGACCGTTACGAAGTTGAAAGAAGTACTGATGGTAAAATATTCACCACTGCAGGCACTGTAAAAGGCCATGGTTTTACCAGCCTCGATATGTACTACAGCCTGAATGATGATGTGACGGCTATCAACGGTGCAGTTGTTTACTACCGCCTTCGCCAGGTTGATATTGATGGCAGAAGCAGCTTTTCAAAAGTGGTTTCTGTAAGGTTAAAGAAGAGTACCGATTTCACCATCTCACCCAACCCTTTCAGCAGCTATGTAAACATCAATATCGACTGGAAGAATAATGAAACTACCGTAGTAAAAATATTCAACATGAGCGGTAAAGAGATCTTCGCTAAGAATATCCAGTTATACAAAGGCACCAATTATGTTCAGCTCAATGAATTGTCTTCGCTGCCTTCCGGTAACTACCTCATCCAGTTGAACAGTGCAGAAGGAAGAATATTTAAACAGGTTACAAAAATGTAAAAGATAGTTTTCAACCAATCCATGGTTTGTTTTAGATACCGGGCAGTTGCCCGGTATTTTTTTATCTTAACCACAAAGAACACCGGGCGAAAAACTACAAGGCCCAGGAAAAAAAGAATCACCAGGTCCACTGGATAATTGCTGTTTTGACAATAAATCTTTGTGACCCGTTGTGAAACTTTGTGACTTAGTGGTTAACCCTTGTGCCTTTGTGGTTACACCTCAGCGGATATCAGCTTCACCCGGAATAGGCAGTGTTAGTTGGAGCAGGTCGAAATACTGTTGCCGGGCAGTTTGATAAAACCACAGTACATCCGTGATGTTGGCATGGCCGTGGATATCGGCCAGTTTAAAAATAAGGAGGTAGAGTAATCCTGCGGCAGGGAGCTGGTGAATTTTATTGTTGATATAACTCCATCGCTCGTAAGTAGGAATAAGGCGGGCAGCCTGGTCGTAAGAAATATCGTGTAATTCTACGGTACGGTAAATGCGGTTTCTTTTTCCCGGGTCGGCAGCCAACTCATTTCCCAGCAGTTCCATTGCCGCCATTAAACCAACCAGGCCATGCCTTTTATGTGCCGGTTTGCCGGTGAGCGGATGCGGAATCACCAGCGATTTGTCTTCTGCAGTTTTACCGATGTCATGCAGCAGCGCAATGATCTGCAATTCTTCTTTTACTTCCTCTTTATTTAGTTGTAGCTGATCAAGCAATTGAAAAAGATCACCATAAAAACCTGTTGCCGGCTGCCTGAAAATAGCAGTCACATTATCATACACTGCCTGCAGGTGGTGCGTCAGCATTACATCACCTGTATTGCCCTCGTGCCTGTCTGCCATAACAGCGGCTTTTTGCCACCAGGCAGAATTCACTATTTTATACTCTATTGATTTTACCGCTAACATTGGCACTTGTATATCTGTGTTGCGCAAAAATATTAAATGCTATGCTGCTTTGATAAAAATAAATAATAGATCAATGGGGTTTAAATGCGGGGTTATTGTACATCGATTTATTGTAGAGATAGTATTTACCATCATCATAATTTCGCCAGTACCGGCGGCCTTCCAGGTCGTAATATAAGCGGCCATCACCGGTACGTCTTGCGGCACGGTCATCCACCGTGATCACTTTGGGCAGCGCAAGTTTTACCCGCTTTACCACTACTTTCTTTTCTTCAGGCGATTTGGTTTCGGTGGCCGGTGCTGCTGCCTGCGGCTGGTGCTTTTTACTGCACCCGGTTACCAGGAGGCAGGATAACAAGATTAAGATGGCTGTCTGTTTGATCTGCATGATTTTTACCAACCAATTATCTTACCAGAAAAATATATATGCCAGTGAAAAAAATACGAACCAGGCCGGGCAAATATTTCCCCAGGATCAAAATAGTCGTTGCAGGAACTATAATTCATTCATATCATACACCACTACTTTTTGCCAGAGATGGCCGTAATTTTTTACGAAGGCCAGGTGTATGGGATCATCCTGGTAAGCTTTCTGTGCTGCCTCATTTTCGAAGAACATCAGTTCGCTTACCTGCCAGCTATTGTCTACCACTTCCCTTTTTTCCGTTGAGGCAGGCAGGCCGATGTGGAGGCGGGCAACTGTTTTAACGGCGCCCAATGTTTTAAGACCTTCTACCAGTTTATCCCTGTCGGCGACAGAGGCGGGG
>APMI01011154.1_pt1 | contig 16396 bp, 12 predicted proteins | sample 667938 | NCBI WGS metagenome assembly APMI01 (sample SAMN01084076, study PRJNA167559) | wastewater metagenome | biome: Wastewater | place: Denmark: Ejby Moelle, Odense | collected 2011-11-28 | reverse complement strand
ATTAAACTTGGCGGCCGCGATGTCCGTTTCGTCTCGACCGGGGCAATCCTCAACGAAGCCGTTATGGCTGCGGAGGAACTTGCGGGCGTCGGTGTAGATGCGGGCGTGGTCAGCGTGCCTTTTGTAACGGCGCTGGATGAGGCGGCCGTTGCCGAGGTGCTGAATGGTACGAAACTCGTCTTCACGGTGGAGGAGCATCTCGCAACCGGTGGGCTTGGTGGCACGATAGCGGAATTTGCCGCCGCGAGGGCATCACATCCGACGATTCTTCGCGGTGGAATCGCTCATCCGCCGCCCAAGGTGGCGTTGGATCAGGCCGCTATGCGAATCCACCATCGGATTGACCGCGTAAGCCTGGTTGCGCGCGTCCAAGAAGCGCTCGGGTTCACCGGCGCTAAAAACGGATAAGCGATGCGGCGGCCTTTGTTGACCATCGGAATACCGACCTACAATCGGGCGCATACGGTTTCGGCAAATCTCGCGGGGATCGTCGACGCTCTGCCCGATTGGGTGGAGATTTTGATTTGCGACAACGCATCCGATCCGCCGGTTGAGCTGGATACAGCGATCAGGGCGGCAGCGGAGGCGCGCGGCGTGCGCATCCGCACATATCGCCACGCGGTAAATCTTGGGGCACCGGCCAATATTCTGCGATTGTTCGAGCTCGTCGAAACGGAGTGGATGCTGTTAGCCGGCGATGACGATCCGGTTTTGCCCGAGCGGTTGAATGACATTTTACAGTTGATTGAGCGACGGAATCAATGCGCGGTTATCAAATTTAGCTCGCCTTATGGACACTATGCGTCGGAAACTTTAGCAAGTGATTTTAACGAACTAATGAGAGCGGGAGGAGATTTTAATCAACTCCTTTTCATGTCGACGTTTTTGTTCAAAATCGATGCCTGCCGGCCGTACCTGCGCTTTGCATACATGATGGCGCTTTCGGCCGCCTCGCAAGTAGCGCTTCTCCTCATGGTGTCGCTGTCGGGCGGTACGATCGCGTTATCCCCGTTGGTTATTACCCGAGCCAGAGGGGGAGAACCCGCTTGGTCTCCGGCCGATACCCGGTTGAATTTTTATAATCTTGCGGATCTGCCGCTATCTCCGGAACAGCGGAAGTTACTTCTCGCTAAAATCTATTGCGGCCACAACCTGTTTCGCGAAGTTCTTGATATCGCCGCTATTGCCGCCGGTAATCGCGGAGAGGGTGCATATATTCGTCACAAAGCAAGAATGGTGCATTGGGTGTACGGTCGCGGTTTGAAAAAGTGGGCAGCGCAATTGCTCGTTCCAGCGAGCGTACTTGTGGGGCCGAAGATGCTGGCACTGCTAAAGCATCTCTATGAGCGACGCAAAGGGCGCCCATACTTGCATGTGTTCGTGAATCGGCATGATCGGCTCTAGATCTCCGATTACCGATGATTGCGTCGGGCTATGGGAGTGTGCGGATGGCGGAGAACAAAGGCGTTCCGAAAGAAGCTGATACGGTAGGCGAGACAAGCGCGCCGACCGGGGGCCGCGCGGTCAATCGGCGGATGGCGCTCGGTACAGTTGCGGCGGTGGCGGTATCTGGGCAGGCGGCGGAGCTTAAATCTGCGTCGACGGTGCGCGATAACGTGACCGATTGCCGTCCGGTCGGCGATGGTTTGACGGACGACACCGCCTGTTTGCAGGCGGCCATTGATCGAGCACACGCTGGCGGCGGTGGCATCGTATCTTTGCCTGTCGGTAATTTCCGTATTGCCGGAACGCTCTACGGAAAGCCGGGCGTCTCGATTATCGGGCAAGGCTCACTCGCTTCTAAGCTGTTGAAGGTCGGCTCCGGAAATTGCCTTGTATATGGCTCCGGGAACGGGCCGAACGACGAGGATGTTGAAAGGATATCGCTCGAGCGTTTTGCGGTTATTGGCCGACCGGACAGTGGCCATCTATTTTGGGGACGAAAGACAACAACCGCGTTCGTGTTGCGCGACCTCTATTTTGAGGGAGGAAACGGCCCCGTTGTTCTAGATACATGTTATTCATTGACGCTCGAAAATGTCCAGGTTCGCGGAGCCGAGACCGGGGACAATATTTCGATCAATGCTATCAGTCACAATGTCTTGCTACTCCAGGTCGCGTCTCAGATCGCGAAGGCCGGCGCGGGAATTGGAATCACTGGATGCAATGCGCCGCTGATTTTGGGCGGCAAGCTTGAGTTCAACAAGCACGACCAGTTGCGCATCGGGGGCGCCTCCCGCGGCGTGGTTGTTCTTGGGCTATATATCGAGGGTATACAGCCGACCGCCACCGGATTCGCCGGCATCGCGATCGATGATGCCGATACCGTATTGATTGAAGGCGGCTTTTTCGACGCAACCCAAGGTGATCCGGGCGGCGGCTCGATGGGCGCCGATGGCACGGGAACCTATGTCAAGGCGCGCGGCCGGACGTCGCGATTGCTCTGCATGGGGTACGGTTTTGGGAGTATTGCCGCAACTCAGCGGCACGTCGAGATCGGGCGCTCCGCTCATGGGTGCGATGTCGTCATTCCGTTCGGTGCTTCCTTTGTCAACGATGCGCCGAAGCGCAATATCGTCCGCTTCAGCGGGGGTGAGGATGGCCCTCTGCAGGCTGTCCAGCGCGGGACTCAGGCTATTGTGCACAACGCGATGAATACCATTCTATTCTCGACGAAAATTGACGATCTTCGTCGAGAATGGGACGGAAAGGATACGTTCATTCCTCGGGAAACCTCTTACTATAGCTGGTCGGGATTTATCCGGTTGTCGGAGGTTCCGATGGGGTCCTATGCAAGTGTGATCCTGTACGATGCGACCAACAATATTGAGATCGCGCAAGTCGATCGTTATCTCGGATTGGGGTCGCCAAGCGTCGACTTCCTTTTCCGCGAGCCCCTCATGGCCGGGCAGAAATATCAGATCAGACTTCTCTACGCGGATGCAAAGGGCCGCGGCTCTAGGACATTGGGCGGGGAATCCTGCAATCGGATGACGATCGATAGGATGAGATAGCCTCGCGCCTGAGCCTGGGAGAGCTGCCCCAGGGCGCGACGATCGTCATTCCCGTCCGCGATTCTCGCCAAGCGGCCGGGAGCCTCTGTACTCGCCCTGTCGCTCGCTATATGGCGTGGCGCCTAGAGGTAAAAGGTGCAGAGTCTGCAAGGTCGGAAGAGCGGTTGATCAGCGACAATCCGTAGTTCCGTAAAAAAGTGGTCCAGGATTTTGGCGAGTATGGCACAAGTTTTGATACAAAACTTCCGGAAGTCAAAGTTTGATTTCATTTTTCGGTCTCGTTTTCAGATCCCGATTGGAATCTTTGTTGCCATATTTCTTCCTGCGCTGATACAAGGCATGTTTACTGATATTTGGCTAAATAAATCCGTACAATATAATACTATTTTAGGCGGTGCTGCAGCGCTGGTGATCGGGTACGCCTCTTATCGTAGGCTTCATGTATTTCCAGGGATCGTGTCCGGCGGTTATATAATAACAGCATTTACGATAACATTTGGGTTGCTTTCAGCGGCATTCATCATGCTTCGTATAGAATATACGCGAATGCAGCTTTTGAGCAGCTATCTCTTAACTCTGGCAACATTTACCTTTATCCACCTCAGGTTTGTCGTCCACCGGCCGATCCTGCTTGGGGTAATTCCCAACGGGGGCGTCGCGTCGCTACCGCAGGCTACTCAGGTCATTTGGCATCGTATCGACCAGCCGCACGCAGCGATGCCTGGGATGAGCGGCGTGGTCGTCGATTTGAATGCGGCGCACTCGGCGGAGTGGAATTCGCGTATCGCCGACTTCGCGCTCGGCGGTACGCCGGTCTACCATTACAAAGAAGTGATTGAGCAACTGACAGGCCGGGTCGAGATTGAGCACCTGTCGGAAAATACCCTGGGCTCGCTGAATCCGAGCGACGTGTATCTCGAGATAAAAGGGGTGATTGACGTACTGGTGGCTGCAGTCGCGCTAATTGTGCTGTCGCCGATTCTCCTGGTCGTTGCGATCATCGTCCGTTGGGACTCTCCGGGGCCCTCATTATACCGCCAACAGCGAACCGGTTTTCGTGCGAAGCCGTTTACCGCGTACAAATTCCGGACGATGCTCGTAGCTCCGGCGGGCGAACAGCTCGACGATATTGCGGCGCGGCACAGCGCGATGACTCGTGACAAGGACACCCGCGTCACGCGGGTGGGGCTTTTCTTACGGAAAAGCCGCATCGATGAGCTGCCGCAACTGCTCAATGTGCTTAAGGGTGAAATGAGCCTGATAGGGCCGCGGCCCGAGGCGGTGGTTCTCACGCGATGGTATGAGAAAGAGATTCCGTTCTATCACTACCGCCACATTATTAAGCCGGGTATTACGGGGTGGGCGCAGGTCAATCAAGGCCATGTAACCGAAGTTGATGATGTAAGAGAGAAGCTGAATCTCGACTTTTATTACGTTAAGAACTTCTCGTTTTGGTTGGATATATTGATCGCGATTAGAACGATTCAGACCATGATTACTGGTCATGGTGCGAATTAGAATCTACGATGTCAATGCCAGAAGAAGAAAAATTGATATCGAAACTGTCGATGGGCCGGTTGCGGCTGTATCGGTTTGCGGGATTTGATGCTGATGTTTCATTCAGCCTGTTGAACAGGCTGTGGACTGCGTTAAGCGGATTGATAATACTTGTATTGGTGGGGCTGTTCACAACGCCCTCGGTGCAAGGTTTCTATTATACGTTTAACAGCATGATCTACATGCAGGTTTTCATCGAGATGGGTCTGGGCGTTGCTTTGGTGCAGCTCATAGGCCATGAGATGGCGCGGCTATCTCACGGCGATAACGGCAAAATCGTCGGGGACGAGGGCGCGAAGAAGCGGCTGCATTCACTCGTGCGATTCTCAGGTGTCTGGTTTACGGTCGGCAGCAGTCTGCTGTTCTTGCTTTTGTGCACGCTTGGGACATTATTTTTTACGCGCTTCGGCAAGCATCAGCTCGGCTCCGGCGAGTTTTCGGGCGTTATTATAGCTTGGGTTTTGGTGGCATTTGGCGTGTCTTGCGGTCTCGTCGTCAACGCGGCGCTGTTCGTTGTCGAGGGGAGTGGGCATGTCGCTTCCGCGGCGCGAATACGCCTGCTGCAAGGAATGGTAAGTGCGTCAGCCGCCGCAATTACGCTCGCGTTGGGTGGGGGATTGTTTGCAATCGCCTTCCAGACAATTTTGATGCCTATCGTCGGGGCGCTGGCGTTGGCGCGGCGCCATCGCCGAATGTTGGCCGACCTCTGGTTCTTCCGATCGGATTTGGCCGGCTTGAGTTGGCGTCGCGAGGTGTGGCCGTTTCAGTCGCGTATCGCTATTAGCTGGCTAAGTGGATTCTTCACCCTTCAGGTCTTTTCGCCCCTGCTCTTTGCGCTTGTCGGCGCGACAGCGGCTGGTCGGATGGGGATGAGCCTGCAGATATTCACGGCGCTGAACGGGCTGCTTATCGTGCTGGTTACTGCTCGAACGCCGATTTACACGCGCCTGATTGCGCTGGGGCAGCGGGAGGAGCTGCGAGAGCGTTTCGGGCGCGCGTTCCGTCAATCTGCGTGGCTGCTTTTGATCGCGCTCATGGGGGTATTGCCGACGCTCTATCTGGGAGGCGTATTGTTTCCGCGGATCGCAGAGCGGATCGTGCCTTGGCCATATCTGCTTTTGTTGGGGCTGACGTGCGTCGCCAATCACACGCTATTTGCCGAGGCGGCGTTTCTTAGGGCCCATCGGCAAGAGCCATTCATGCTGCTTTCGTTTGCGAGCGGCATACTCACTGCCGTTGCGGCTTCAGTGCTAATAACCTTGGCGGGATTGTCGGGGGCCGTGTTCGCATATGCTGGAGTGACGCTGCTATTCGCGCTGCCGATCGGCACTAAAATATTCTTACCCTATTGGAAAATCGATGCCTGAATCGCGGCCCGCCACGTTCAAAAACATGTCTCTTCTGACAATGGTCGGATTGCTGGCGGTGGTTTTGTCGTACATCTATCCCGGATACAGGTTTAATAATATTCCGGTGTATATTCCGTCTTTGTTTTCTATTCTTTTTGTTCCTTTTATATTTCGCACATACTCTAAGAGAAATCTTACAAAACTCATAACTTTTCTGTCAATTTTTATATCAATTATTGTCTATAACAGCATAATCGGCTTATTCGAGTTTCGTGATTGGCTGTATATTACCCTCCCGCTGGGAGCGATTGCAGCGACCGAGATGGTTGCTTACGTAACCGAGAAAATTGGGGTAGAGAGACTTATTAAGGTCGCACTTTATTGCAGTTTGGCAAACCTGTTTTTGATGATAATGCAATCGGTTAATTTATTCAACGTATTAACGTCATTTTCTTATATTTGGGAAAACGCAATTAGCTTTGTATCTTATGATGAATATCAGGCTAATATTCTGAGAGAGACTATTTCGATCAGGCCTCCGGGATTTTTTCCAACCGGAATATTTTCCAGTACGATTATATACATTAGTTTGAGGGCGCACTATTCGATATATAAGAAGTACATAGTGTTTATGCCTATAATAATGGCGATATTTATAACGGCAAATAGAACGCTGGCTGTTTTTTTTGTCTTATTCGAGTCTTATCGTCTAGTGGCGGAGCGCGGGATTTCGAGATTCTTTGTCATAGCTGCCTTGCTTGTTGCATTTGGCTCTATCGTTCTGATCATCCTCATACAGTTGGATGTTAAATTATATGTCGTGCAGTTCATTTTTGATGAGCTGATGGGCGGTGGATTAGGGACAAGTGATTCTGTAACAGGCCGTTTGAACACTTACGATTTCTTTATGTATTCATTCGCAAAGCACTGGCTACTCGGAGGATTTTCTTCGGAAGAGCTTGCCTACTACGGGGGCGTGTTTGATTCCGAATTCATGCTTCGAATACTTCAATTTGGAATACCTGGAGCGTTTGCCCTTGCGGGGGCGATCTTGTTGCCCCGGCGATCACAGGTGTCGGTTGATTGGTGGTTTCTGCCGGCAATTGCCTTCACGGCGTCGCTGACCACGACGTTAGTGACGGGCGTGATTTACACCGTTGTCTTGGCGATATACCGGGAGGCGGTTTTGTATCGCGTCGCTCCGACTGGCGCATAAGGGAGCGGGCGAGCGTCGGTCAGGAGGAGCGATCGACCGCGCGGCATCGCAGCGGCGGCGTTCATCCGACAGGTCGAATGGGGTATAAACATGTCTGTTCGTTCACGGCCGGTCCGGTTGCCGCTCCCGAGCCTCTCCTTCGGCCTTTTGGGGGCTCTGCTGCTCGTCTTGTTGCTGGCGGGTGGTGCGTCGCGCGGGGATGTCGCTGGGCAGGTGATCGTGCGCGCGGTTTCGGCACTTGCGTTGGTGATAGCGGTCCTTTTTGGCGATCGGCCACGGATAGAAGCAGCGCGCCCGGTCGTCTTGCTCCTCGCCGCCTGTATCCTACTCGTACTTGCCCAACTGATTCCTTTGCCGCCGGCCCTCTGGCAGGCTTTGCCGCACCGGGCCATTTTTGAGCACGCGGTGTCTGGCGAACAGCCATGGCGTCCGCTCTCTATCGCGCCCGGTCTCACCGTGAACGCGGCCGCATCGTTGCTCGTGCCGCTTGCGGTGCTCGTGCTGACCTTGGGGCTGCGGCCCGACGAGCGGAAGCAGCTCGCGGCCTTGATCCTATGCCTGGCCGCCGCGTCTATGTTTCTCGCCGTCTTGCAGTTCTCCGGCGCGAGTTTGGCTAATCCCTTCGTTAACAGCAGGGAAAGCGGCGTCAGCGGATCTTTCGCGAACCGCAATCACTTTGCGCTTTTTCTGGCCTTGGGATGTGTCATCGTTTCGGTATGGCCATTCCTTCACTCCCGTCGTACGCGCTGGCGGGGCTTGGCCGCGCTCGGGATACTCCCGCTTTTTCTATTTGCCATCTTGGCGAGTGGGTCGCGCGCCGGATTGATGGTGGGCGGCATCGCCCTGGTCTTCGGGCTGATAATCTCCGCGCAGGGGATTCGGCGTATGCTGCGCTTCGCTCCGCGCTGGGTTTTCCCGTCGTTCATCGCGGCCATTGTCGCTATCGTGGTGCTTTCGATATCCCTCAGCGCGTTTGCGGACCGCGCGGAATCGATAAGGCGGATAATCGCACTTGATACCGGTGCGGATCTACGCACGCGCTCTCTCTCGCTTGTGCTTGAATTGGCTCGAAATTATCTTCCGATGGGGGCCGGGTTCGGCGGATTTGACACCGCCTTTCGCATTGACGAGCCCTTCGAGTTCTTGAGCCCATATTATTTAAACCACGCGCACAATGACTTTCTTGAAATTGTCATCGATGGCGGGCTGCCTGCCTTGGCGCTGTTGTTGATCGCGCTCGGCTGGGCGGTGGCGGCTAGCATAAGGGCTTGGAGGGGGGAGGCCGGTGCGGAAAGCAATTTGTCCCGGCTGGGCTCCGTCATATTGTTGCTGATACTCATCGCGAGCAGCGTGGACTATCCGGCACGCACGCCGATGATTATGGCTATGGTCGTGATTTCCGCGGTGTGGCTGAGTGCCCACTCAGGAACGGCTGCTAGCTCAGCTTTACCTCGGCAGAGGCAGCGCCTATAAACCGGGCGACCATTTATCCGTCTGGAAGTGCCTCACAGAAATGCGTAAGTTTTGTACGATTTTGCTGCTTGCGGTCGGGCTCTCGGCCTGCGCGGGGCGGCAGCAATTGGTGTCGACCGAGCGGCTGACCGTCTTGCAGGACAGCGCGACGTTGCCGGCGCCGAATCGTCAAGATTTGACCGCTGCGGATCGGCCATCGCTGATTGGCCCGCTGGATACGATCCAGATCGATGTGTTCAATGTGCCGGAATTGAGCCGTGAAGTGCAGGTCGACGCGAGTGGCCGAATCGCGATGCCGTTGACTGGCACGATAGACGCGCGTGGGAAGACGGCCGAAGAGTTGGCGCGAGCGGTGGAGGCCGCGATGCGCAGCCATTATGTGCGCAATCCAGCGGTGACCATCAATATTAAGAGCTCGGTAAGCCAGGTTGTGACTGTCGACGGCCAGGTGGTAGAACCGGGTCTTTATCCCGTTACGAACCAGATGACGCTATTGCGCGCGGTCGCGTCGGCTAAGGGCTTGTCGGAGTTTGCAAGGCAGGACGATGTCGTCATTCTGCGAACCGTTGCTGGCCATAAGATGGCGGGACTCTATAATATCGCTGCCATCCGCCAAGGGGCGTATGATGATCCGGCAATTTACGCGAACGACGTGATCGTCGTGGGGGATTCGCCACAGAGGCGTCTGTTCAAGGATTTCGTCTCATTGGCCCCGCTCCTTGCGGCTCCGCTCATCGCAATTGTACAGTAGGGCTGGCATAGATATGAATGTTGTTCCGTCCGGCCTCTCCAACGTCGTTTCCATCGCAGAGCGGAAGATGAATGATCCCGTTCCTCCCGTGAATGATCGGATTTCGGTTCTCCGGGAATATCAGCGGATTGCGTTGCGTTGGCGTTACGTAATTATCGGCGCTGTCGTGGCATGCTTTTTGTTTGGTATCATCATCACGCTGCTGATGACGCCGAAATATACTGCGACGTCGACGATCGAAATTGCGCGCGAGGCGAGCAAGGTAACGGAATTCCAGGGGGTTAACCGAGAGGCGAGTGTTGCCGACCAGGAATTCTATCAGACCCAATATGGTCTGCTGAAATCGCGCGCACTATCTGAGCGCGTTGCTGGCGAGCTGCGCTTAATCGACGATCCGGAATTTTTTCAGCGTTTCCGATTTACTAAGAACACGCCGGCATTTGAGCTCGTCAATGGGCGCTACCCGATCGCCGGGCGCGCCGAGCGGCAGCGTGAAGCGGGCACGATATTGCTGAAGAATCTGTCTATCAGCCCGGTTAGGCTGTCGAGGCTTGTAGATATCGAGTTTACCAGTCCGGATCCGGCATTTTCAGTTAAAGTGGCTAATGCGTGGTCTGAGAATTTTATTCAGACCAATTTGGAGCGAAAGGTCCAGGCGACGTCCTATGGGCGCAACCTTCTCGAGCGCCAGCTGGTGATGCAGAAGGAAAAGCTTGATCAGTCTCAGCGACAGCTCGTCGCCTACGCTTCCGAGCAGCAAATTATTACGCTGCCAGCGCAGGGAAATAGCGACGGGAAAGCGACATCGGAGCGCTCGATAGTCGCGGATAATTTGGCCGCGCTTAACGGCGCCCTTTCACAGGCGACCGCGGACCGAATTCAGGCTGAAGCTCGTTACAAGCAGACCGGAAGCTCGGGCGTTTCAACCGAGGCGCTGCGTAATCAGGCAATCAACTTCCTTCGGCAAAAGCGGGCCGAGCTCATGGCTGAATATCAGCGAATGATGCTTACATTCGAGCCCGACTACCCTGCCGCCAAGGCGCTTCGCGCGCAAATAACGCAGCTCGATCAATCGATTGGCCGCGAGGAGGGGCGCGTCTCGGGGTCGTTGGCTGCTGATTACCACGAGGCAAAGGACCGCGAGGGCGCGCTGGAGCGCAAGGTTGATGGGCTTAAAGGAGCTTATCTCGATTTGCGCCGCCGCAGTATCCAGTATAATATTTATCAGCAGGATGTGGATACTAATCGGGCGTTGTATGACGGCCTGCTTCAGCGCTTCAAGGAAATTGGGGTCGCGGGCGGGGTCGGCGTCAACAACGTCTCGGTTGTTGATGTTGCGGAGCTGCCGGAGAAGCCATCGAGCCCGCGTTTGCTCGTGAACCTTGCCATTGCGCTCGTCGCCGGCTTCGCTTTGGGTGGTCTACTCGCAGTCGCTCTCGAGCAGATGGACGAGACGATTACGGAGCCAGCGGAGGTCGAGCGGCGACTTGGTTTGCCGTTGCTCGGGTCCGCGCCTAAGGTTTCGGACGATAAAACGCCGAAGGGCGAGTTGCTTGACCGCAAGTCAGATCTTTTCGACGCATATCTTGCGATCCAGACCAATCTCGCGTTTACGACAGAACATGGTGTTCCGCGGTCTTTCGCGGTCACGTCAACGCGCCCAGCAGAGGGCAAATCCACGACTGCGCTTGCTTTGGCGACGACACTCGCGCGTGCCCAGAACGCTGTTATTCTCATTGACGGCGATATGCGCTCGCCGTCTGTGCACCATTTCGGCAATGTCGCGAACGAATGCGGTCTCAGCAATTTCCTTGCGGGTGACGATAATATCGACTCGCTGATTTTCCCCATGGCGGATCTTGGTTTCAAGGCGATGCCCGCCGGGCCAATTCCGCCTAACGCGGCGGAACTTCTGACGGGGAACCGTCTAACGACGCTGATCAATCGGCTGCTTGAGCAATATAGCCATGTCGTGATCGATTCTCCTCCGGTGATGGGTCTGGCAGACGCACCGTTGATTGCGAGCCGCGTCGAGGGCATTGTTTATGCTATCGAGTCACGCGCGATCCGTTCGAGCATGGTCAAAACCGCGCTTGCCCGTCTTGCGAGCGCGAACGCTCACATATTCGGCGGTGTGTTGACCAAGTTTGAGGCGCGCAAAGCGCATTACGGTTATGGTTACGACTACGGTTATGGCTACGGTCGTTCCGACAAGCCGACGGCTTGAGTTCATGCCGCGTGCGCGTTCAGTAGCCAAACGCCCAGCAAAGGAGTGGGCGGTTCGCGGCGCGCTCGCGCTCACCGTCGCGGCCCTTGGATTCTATTGTACTTGCTGGACGCTCGCGCAGGTAGTTGTCGAACGCGATGTCGAGCTGGCGGCAAAGCTCGCGCCGTATGACGCGCGTGTCATGGCACGACGCGCGGCGGCGATTGGAGGTGACCCTGGTGCGGGCCGAACGGACCGGCGAGCATCTGACCAGCTTGCGCAAGCGGCGCTGCGGCGAGATCCGACGGCAATTCCCGCGCTGGTGGCTTTGGGTTTGAATTCGGACGTACGCGGCGACGCTAAAAGCGCGTTGCGCTACTTTTCATATTCAGAAAATATTTCGCGCCGTAACTTGCCGACGCAACTTTGGTGGATCGAGCATGAGGTTGGACGCGGCGATGTCGGAAGTGCGCTAAAACATTATGATATAGCGCTGCGCGTCTCTAACTCTACGCCGACACTTTTGTTCCCGATATTGTCTTCGGCAATCCCGAATCGGGAAGTACGCGAATCCTTGATTAGGACGTTGACTAAAAAGCCGCTGTGGACGACCGGATTCGTGGATTATATCGCTAACAATGGCGATGACCTCGGCGCAAAGGTGGAGATTTTTTTCAATATTGGGCGTCGAGGGGTAGTAATTCCAGAAGGCGCGAAGGCTGCGCTCATAAACTCGCTGATTGCAAAAGGCTCTTACGAAGAGGCGTGGTCTTATTATAAAAACGTTCGGGCGGGTGTTAATCGCCAATATTCACGTGACCCGAGATTTATTGCGGCAGCCAATTCGGCTGCGTTATCTCAGCTGGACTGGCAAGCCGTTAACGACGGATCAGTTAACACGTCAGTTCAGCTGAGCGGGGATCATGGTGTCGTAGATTTCACCGTGCCGGTGAGCATTGGGGGCCTGCTGCTACGCCAGACCCAGTTACTTCCTGCTGGAAGCTACGTTCTCCGCGGGCACAGTATGAACGTGGATCAGCGAGATGGTTTACGACCTTATTGGACGCTAACCTGCTTGGATGGACGAGCATTGGGTCGGGTAGAGGTACCGAGATCGACACAGGCACATGGTAATTTCGTCGGCCGATTTGATGTTCCGTCGGGGTGCCCGGTCCAGTACCTTTCGCTGAACGCGATGGCATCTGAGACTGTCGGCGGGATAAGTGGTCAGATAGATCAGGCGGAATTGGCGCCCGCGCGATGATAAAGGCGACCACAAGGCCCAGATTCGCGGCTAATCCAATCTGTCGCCACGCGTTCGCGCTCCTTTTGTTGACTGGAGCGGTACCGGCGGGAGCCCAGCAAGAGTCCGGGGGGCGCGTCGCGACTTCGTCGGTTGGCGAGGTGGGACAGCGTCAGAAGAAGGAGCGAGCTGTAATCGGAGCCAAGCCGATGGCCCGCATCGACAGTCGTATTCAGAATCGCGTTCAATCGCGGATCTATAATAGAATCGATCGATATTATATTCCACACACCGACTCGACGTCAGCATTTGAGGATGCGAGCGACAAAGCACAGTCGATTGCCAAGCCGCATTGACGATATTTAGATATTCAATGCGACAATGTGTTTTTGTGTGTCGACGTTTGCTTACTCGCCGAAACCAAGTGTACCCCGGCATGGTTGCCCTTCAACCATCGGGTAATTTCGGGCGAGACAATAGTATAGGTGTCGGCTTGACGCCGGAAAGCCCGATTTCGGCGCTATGGTCCCGATGACATAACAGGAGCGGCGCGCAATCAATGACGCCGCGATCCGTCCGGGAATCGCGGCATATTGATGCGATGACGAGTGAGGTCATTTCATCGGAGGCGGCAGTGTCGCATACCGCGCGAGCCTTGGATAAGGAGGCGCTCGCGTGAACTTTCGAGGATCGCCCCTATTTCCCCTTCGCTTCATTCCCCGCCACGCTCAGCACCGCGAGCGCGAGCGTCTGCGCGCCGCGCTTGATCGTCGGTTCGGGGACCGGCGCGAAGAACGGCGAGTGGTTGACCGGCAGCGGCTTCCCTTCGGCCTTGTAGCGCGCAATCATCGCCGGGTCGTAGCCGCCCACCGCGAAGAACACCGAGGGCACGCCCTCGTCGATGAACACCGAGAAATCCTCGCTGGCATTGCCGCCGGGGAGCGTCGGCGGGACATAGGCGGCATCCTTGCCGAACGCCGCCGCCATCACCGCGGCGGTGCGCGCGGATAGCGCCGAATCGTTGTGCACCGCGTTGGTGCCCGAAGGATGGGTGATCGCCGGCTCCGGCGCGCGTCCCATTTGCGCCACCGCGCGCGCGGTGCGCTCGACCCCGTCGATCAGCAATTTGCGCGTGGCATCGTCGTGCGAGCGCAGCGTGAGCATCAGATCGGCGTGATCGGGGATGATATTGTCGACCGTCCCGCCGTTGAACGCGCCGACCGTCACCACGCCGAACGCATTGGGATCCTTCTCGCGGCTGATCACCGTCTGGACATCGGTGACGAAATGGCTGCCGATCACGATCGGGTCGATGCTCTTGTCGGGCATCGAGCCGTGCGCGCCGACCCCGTTGAAGGTGATCAGGATCTTGTCCGAGGCGGAGGTGACCACCCCGTCCTTCACGATCACCTGCCCGAGCGGCATCGGCCCGACATGCGCGGCAAAGCCATAATCGGGCTTGGGCCAGCGCTTGAACAATCCGTCGGCCATCATCGCCTTGGCGCCGCCGACATTTTCCTCGCTCGGCTGGCCGATGAACATCAGCGTACCGTGCCACTGGTCCTTCATCGCGACCAGCGCCGCCGCGGCGCCGACCCACCACGCCATATGGCTGTCATGCCCGCAGGCGTGATCGACGAAGAAGGTCTTGCCGTTCATCTGCTGCTGCGCGCGGCTGGCATAAGGGAGGCCGGTTTTTTCCTCCATCGGCAGCGCGTCGAGCTCGGTGCGTACCAGCACGACCGGGCCCTCGCCATTCTTGAGGATCGCGACGAGCCCGGTCTTGCCGACCCCTTCGGTGACCGTGAAGCCGAGCTTGCGCATCTCCGCGGCGAGCAGGCCCGCGGTGCGCGTCTCCTGGAAGCCAAGCTCGGGATGCTGGTGGAGGTCTTTGTAGAGCGCGTCGAGATGCGGATATTGCTTGTCAAGCGACGCATCGATCCGCGCCTTGGCGGCGGCGACGTCGAAGCTGACCGGCACGTTCGGGATCGCGGCGGGTGGCGTGCCCTCGGGGATCGCGGGGGTGATCTGCGCCAGCGCCGGCGCACCGGCCAGAGCGGTGAGGGCAGTGGCGAGCGTCAGCCAGGTCTTGCGCATCGGATTTCTCTCCCTTTGCCCGGTCCTTAGGATCCAAAGAGGGTCAGGACAATGCCGCCCGATCGCCCAGCGCGAGCAGCGCGAAGCTCGCCAGCCAATGCTCGCCCATATAATCGCCCGCCACCGCGTCGAGCGACGCGGCGAGGTGGCGATCGGCGGCGGCGTGCAACGTCGCCTGCGTGTCGGGCGCGTCGATCGCCGCGGCGAGCAGGCGGAATGCCCAGGCGCGGCTGAGATTGAGCCCGTCGAGATGCGCGATCTTGCCGTCGCTGCGGTCGCTGACCGTCGCCGGGGTGAACAGCGCGGCCGGCTCCTGCGTCGCCAGCCGCGGCAGGAAGGCCGCCAGCCATTCGCCAAAGGCGGCGCGTGGCACCAATGTGGCCATCGCGGCGGCTTCCATCAGGATCGGCGAGAGGAAATCCTCGCCGCTCGGTTCCCATGCCTGCGCATCGCCGTCGCGGCCGAACCAGTCGTGCGCGCGCTGGGCGAACAAAGCGTGGAGCGCGATGTCGCCGCGCGTCTCGGCATAGCGCGCCGCCAGCACCAAAGCGAAAGCGGTATTGGCATGCTGGCCCGCGCGCACCGGATAGGTGAGCAACGGCAGGAAATCGCGGAAGCGCGCGACGAAGGCGTCGGCCAGCGGGCGCAGCGTCTCGGCGTGGGGCGACCCGGCCTGCGCCAGCTCCGCCGTGAGCATCAGCAGCCACGCCCAGCCATAGGGCCGTTCGAACCCGCGCGCCGACGGGCGATCGAGATAGGCGCGCTCGGCCTCCACCTTGGCCGGGGTGAAGGCGTCCGCGAACAAGGCGTCGATCGCCGGCGCCTCGGCAAGATCGGGGAACAGGCGCCGGACGCGCGCGAGCAGCCAATAGCCGTGGACGCAGCTGTGCCAGTCGAAGCTGCCGTAGAAGATCGGGTGGACGATGCGCGGGATGTACGCATCGTCGTCGCCGGTCATCACATGATCGGCCTTGTGGGGATATTCGCGGGTGACATGGCCCAGCGCGATGCGCGCGAAACGGGCGGCGTGGTCGGCGGTGAGATCGTAGGTCATCGGGGGCTCCCGGGGAGGACGAAGATTGCCATGATCGCGATATTCACCGCGAGCAGGATCAATGCGGTGGGGATTTGCGCGCGGATCACCGCGTGACGATCCCTGAGTTCGAGCGCGGCGACGGGCACGATGTTGAAATTGGCCGCCATCGGGGTCATCAGCGTCCCGCAAAAGCCCGAGAGCATGCCCAGCGCGGCGACCGGCGCGGGGTTGCCGCCGAAATGGTGGATCAGGATCGGCAGGCCGATCCCCGCGGTCATGATCGGGAAAGCGGCGAAGGCATTGCCCATCACGATCGTGAACAGCGCCATGCCGAGGCAATAAGCGAGCACCGCGGCGAACGGGATATCGAGCGGCAGGATATTGGTCGCGCCGGCGGCGATCCACTGCCCGACATTGGCGACGGCGAAGATCCCGCCGAGCGCGGCGAGCATCT
>APMI01008639.1_pt1 | contig 16409 bp, 16 predicted proteins | sample 667938 | NCBI WGS metagenome assembly APMI01 (sample SAMN01084076, study PRJNA167559) | wastewater metagenome | biome: Wastewater | place: Denmark: Ejby Moelle, Odense | collected 2011-11-28 | reverse complement strand
GCTGGCGGATGCCGCGCCAGCCGATTGCGTCGAGGAACTGCCGGTCGACCAGCCGCCCGCCCGGGCCGAGGCCGCGCGGTTCGTCCTCATAGACGTAGTCCAGTGTCGAGCCGGAATCGAAGCCGGTGCCAAGGCCCGTCGCGATGCCCTTGGAGAACAGGCCGCCGATGCGGATGGAGGCGCGCGTCAGCGCCCAGTAGAGGCCGCACGGCGAAAAGAGCGAGAGCGGCGTCGCCAGCCGGTCGGCCTCGTCGCGGGTATAGCCGGAAAGATGCGCGCGCCGCATGTCCGCCACGACGGGCGGCTCGGCAAAGCGCGCCAGCAGGAAGGCGCGGACCTTTTCCAGCGCCTTTGCCCGGTCCTTCTCGCCGAGCGTGTCATGGTAGAAGCCGGGCAGCACGTGGCGTTCCTTGATCGTGCCGCCGAGATTTTCGAAGAAACGGTGCTGCGGCGCGTGGCGCACGACGAAATCGCTCCCCGAGACGAGAAGCTGCGTCGGCACCGTGATGGCGCGGGCATCGGCCACCACGCGGTCGGCGGCCTCGTAGAGTTCCAGCAGGATGTTGGAGGCGATGGGGCGGGTGATCAGCGGATCGGCCTCGAAGGAGGCGATGCGTGCCGGATCATGCGTCAGGAAGCGCGCCTTGACGTAGGAATTGACGAAGAACGTGCCCTTCAGCTTCTGCCAGAGCGCAATGCCCTCCTTGGCGAAAGGCACATACAGCTTCACGTCGAAGGCCGGCGAGGCGAGCACCAGCGCGCGGATATCCGGCGCATAGTCATGCACCCAGGTTGCCGCCAGCACCGCGCCGACGCTCTGGGCGACGACGGCGATATCCTCCATCGCAAAGCCGTCGGTCTCCCGGATATGGCGGACGAAGCAATCGAGGTCGCGCACCGAATGGGCGAAGGAGGGCGAATGGCCGCGCTCGCCGGGGGAGCGGCCGTGGCCGCGCGCATCCCAGGTGTAGAAGGCGTAGTCGTCGAGGCCGAGTTCCTCGGCGATATGGGCCACGCGCCCGCCATGTTCGTGGCCGCGATGCAGGAGCACGATCGCGCCCTTCGCCGCGCCGGATCGGGCGGGCCAGACGCGGTAGAAGAGCTCAACGCCATCGTGGCTGGCGAACGTCTTTTCGATCATGCTGTCGTTCCTTAACCGAGAGATCATCACCTATACGGATGAGCCCACAGGTTTGCAGTTGATTTCATTGCATTGCGTCTGCATTTGTTGAAGCAAGTCGAGCGGATTCGAGCTTTCATGTCGATCTATAAACTGAAATCGTCCTTCCAGAACTTGCTGCGCCCGTTGGTCGGGCGACTGGCCGCCATGGGGCTGACCGCCAATCAGGTGACCCTCGTCGCCGCCATCGTCTCGGCGGCAATAGGCGGGCTTCTCGTGGCGCGGCCCGAGCCGGCGCTCTTCGCGCTCGTGCCGGTCTGGATGTTCCTGCGCATGGCCTTCAATGCCGTGGACGGCATGCTGGCGCGCGAGCACGGGCAGAAGAGCGCGCTTGGCGGCTATCTCAACGAGATCACGGATGTCGTGTCCGATGCGACGCTCTACGTGCCCTTTGCGCTCATCGCGCCCTTCTCGCTGCCCTGGCTGACGGCGATCGTCTTCCTTGCGATGCTCACCGAATTTGCCGGCGTTCTCGGCGCGGTCCACGGCAGCGGCCGCAATTACGAAGGGCCGATGGGCAAGAGCGACCGGGCGCTGCTGTTCGGTGCGCTCGGCGCGCTCGTGGCGGGCTTCGGCACGCTGCCGGCCTGGACATGGCATATCCAGCCGATGGCCTGCGTCCTTCTCGCCTGGACGGTGGTGAACCGCGTGCGCTGCGGCCTCGCCGAAGGCTGAGGCGTCAGCGTTTGCCGGTGAAGCGGGCGGGCGTCGGCCGGCCCGTCACCTGTTCCCTATGCTCGTCCGCCCGCCGCTCGAAGGTCGCGGCATCCCGGGCGTCGGCATCCCGGGCGTCGCTCTGGTAGAAGGCGCCGCGCGGCACGTCCGGCGCATAGACCTGCTCGCTCCAGCCCCGCCCGTCGTCATGCGGGAAAGCGTAGCCGACATGGCCGAGCGCTGCTGCCCCCTTGTAATGCGCGTCGCGCAGATGCATCGGCACGGCCGAAGGCGCTTCGCTCGCCACATGAGCGAGCGCCAGCCCTATACCCCGGCAGGCGGAATTGGATTTTGGCGCACGCGCGACGTGCAGGGCGGCGTGGGCCAGCACGATCTGCGCTTCGGGATAGCCGATCTTCTCCACCGCATGGAGGGCCGCGACGGCGGTCTGTAGCGCGGTATTGTCGGCAAGGCCGACATCCTCCGAGGCATGGATCATGATGCGGCGGGCGATATAGCGCGGGTCTTCGCCGCCATGGACCAGCCGGGCGAGCCAGTAGAGCGTGGCGTCGGGATCGGAGCCGCGCATCGATTTCACGAAGGCGGAGACCACGTCGTAATGGGCGTCGCCCGAGCGATCATGATTGACGGGCGCGGCCGCATAGGCCTCCTCTACCATCACCTCCGATATGACGACAGGTTTGCCGGGCGCATGGCCGACGGCAAGGCTTTCCAGCACGGTCAGCGCGCGGCGGGCGTCACCCCCGGAACGTCCGGCGATCCGGCGCAGTTGCGCCGGTGCAAGCTCGACTTCGATGCCGCGCGCCGCCAGATGCTGGAGGCCCCGTCGAACCACCTCTTCCATCTCCTCGATGCTCAGCGGTTCGAGCTTCAGAATCGTCGAGCGGGAGATGAGAGCGGGCGTCAGCGTGTGATAGGGGTTGCCGGTTGTCGCGCCGATGAAGTCGGCGACGCCCTCCTCGCAGAGCGCCAGCAGGTGGTCCTGCTGCGTCGCGCTGAAGCGATGCACCTCGTCCGCGAAGAGCAGGGTCGGGCGCATGCGGGCCTCGTCGGCGATCTTGCGGATATCGGCGACATTGTTGTGCGCGGCATGCAGCGGGCGGAAATTCTTGCCGAGCATGTTGCCGATGGCGCGGGCAATCGAGGTTTTCCCGAGACCCGGCGGGCCGTAGAGGATGATGCTGCCGAGCCTTCCGGCGGCGATGCGCCGGCGCAGCATGGTGCCGGGGCCGATGACCTTTTCTTGGCCGATCACATCGTCCAGCGTCGCCGGGCGCAGCTCCGCCGCCAGCGGCATCGATCCGGTTCGCGGTGCGGCGTCGAAAAGGTCGCTCATGGGATTCCCCGTCGAATGGCTTTGTCCAGTCGGCCGGGCGGAAAGGAACCCCGCCGCCGGCCGGATGAGGTTCGTCTATCGGCCGAAGCGGGCGGGGTCAAAGGCATTCGTCAGAAGCGGTTCGGCCGGGTGGCTTTCTCGCTACCGGGGCACAGCGTGATAGCGGCCGTCCTGATAGAGAAGGGAGTGGCCGGAGCCGATGCGGATCGCCAGAACCCTGCCGATGACGATGACATGGCTGTGCCGCTCTATCGCCTCTTCGACCGTGCAATCGATTGCCGCGACGGCATCGGCAAGCAGGGGCGCGCCGCTGACGGCGGTGGTCCACTGCGCGCCGCGATAGCGATCGGGGCCACGCAGGCCGCCGCGTCCGGCAAATTGATTGGCGAGCGTCTCATGGGCGGGGCCGGCAATGTTGATGCCGAAATGGCCGAAACGCTCGACGACAGGCCATGTCGAGGAGGACCGGTTGAGCGAGACGAGCATGCGTGCCGGTTCGACGGAAAGAGCCGTCGCGGAAGTGACGGTCGCGCCGGTGCGCGCCTCCCCTTCCCCCGCCGTGATGATGCTGACGCCGCCGCCGAGCGTGCGCAGCGCCGCCTTCAGGCTGTCGGCGTCGGCCGGATGGTCAAGTTGCTCCGGGCCGCGGATGTTGAAATGGATGTTTTCGACATGGGCATTCATCGTTTCCGCTCCGCTGGAGACCCCTATGTCTATAGGGATATCAAACGGGTAAGCGCCGCAGCAGGCACGGCTTTCTTAAATTGACTATTTTTATAGAAAATATGCATGCCCGTGATGAGAAGGCGCGCCGCGTGTTTGCGGCGCGCCTCATTCTTCAGGCGGTGGTACGCCGGGCCGCCATCGCGGTCACTTCCACCTTCATGCCGGGATCGGCCAGCGCGGCGACGCCAACGGCGCAGCGGACCGGGTAAGGCTTCTTGAAATAGGCGCAATAGATCTCGTTGAAGACCGGCCGGTCGGCGATGTCGGTAAGGTAGATGGTGAGATGGATCACGTCGGCGAGACTGCTGCCGGCTTTCTCCAGCGAGGTCTTGAGGCTTTCCAGCGTCGCGATGCTCTGGGTCCTGATGTCGCCGGTCTCCAGCGATCCATCCGCCCGGAGCGGAATGTGCGTCGTCATCAGCAGGTTACCGAGGCCGGCGACGTCGGAGGAAATCTCGCTCTCGTCCGTATCCTCGATGAAGAAGGGTGCATTCTTGTCAGCCATTGCCGATCTCCTGTCATGCCTGTTGCCGGCGGTGCGGCCGGCGTTGTCTTTTGTGTCCGATCTTTGCCCCTTCACCACACGGTGCCGCGGGCCGCAACGTCCTCGACCCGCGTAACGACGCCGTTGCGGTGGAAAACCATGCGATCGAACAGGTTGCTGACGACGCAGGTATGGTTCGGCGCGATCCGCACCTGACTTCCGATTGGCGGGAACGTATCCCGGCAGGCGCTGATATCGACGACGGCGTGCTCCTCCGACAGGGAAAGGATGCGCGCGCCTTCAAAGCCGTCGATCTCGCCATAGTCGCTGAAGCCGAGCAGATCCGATGTCAGCGCCTTGGAGCCGGCATCGAGAACGGCGCGATCTTCCGAAGGGCGTGAAACCACGGTGGCCAGCACGTGCATGGCAAGATCCGCCCGCGTGCACTCTCCCGCGCGCACCATGCTGCGGTCGTTGTAGACATAGGTGCCGGCACGGTGTTCCGTCGCGGAGGGCACGAGATGGGCCTTGAACAGGTCCGGCGAGCCGCCGCTGGAGCGGATCGGGCAATCGATGCCCTTTTCCGCAAGAAGCGCCATGGTGTCGCTCAGGAAGGCCTCGACCGCCTCAGCGCCGCCCGCCGCCGGATAGGTGAGCACGCCACCGAACCGGAGGGCTGGTGATGCGGTAATGCGCGCCGCAAGCGCGACGGCGGCCTCCGGCGTCTGGACCCCGCAGCGCTTGCCGCCGGTATCGCATTCGACGAGGACCGTGAGCGGACGCGCCGCATCGAAGGCGCCGGCAAGTCCATCGACCGTCACGGTGCTGTCGGCGACCACGCTCAGGCGCGGGACGCGCTCGTGCAGCGCGCGCAGGCGCAAGAGCTTTGCCGCGCCAAGGATGTTGTAGGTGATCAGGATGTCCTCGAAGCCGGCATCGGCGAAGACTTCGGCCTCGCTCACCTTCTGGCAGTTGATGCCGACCGCGCCGGCGGCGCGCTGCGCCTCGGCGACCGCCACGATCTTGTGCGTCTTGATGTGCGGGCGAAGGCCCTTGCCATGCTCGTCGAAATAGCTCTGCGCGCGGCGGATGTTGGCTTCGAGCCGGTCTTCGTCGATGACCGGCATGGGGGTCAGGACCTGATCGAGCGGGGTGCCGGCGTCGGGCCAGGAAGAATGCATGGGAGACCTTCGGGTATTTCGGCGCCGATACGTTCCGGAGGCGCCGGTTGATGATGCGGGCCACTATGGTACGAAAGGGCGCGAGAGGAAATCGTTTTCGGTCCGGTCATGCCGCTTCAGAACCGTGTCACCCCCTTCGGCGAGATCGTCGCCATCGCCCAGCGCGGGCTTTTCACCGGCAATCGCGGCATCATCCACGATCCGCAGACGAAAACGCTTCTCGGCAAGCGTTGGGCCAGCAAGGCCTGGCTGATCTGCACCTGCGACTACAAGGGCCGCCGCCGCGCCGTGATGGGCGGGCGGAGCTGGACGGAACTCTTCTTCCTCGACGAGGCAGTGGCGCTCGCCGCCGGCCATCGGCCATGTTTCTTCTGCCGAAGGACCGAGGCCGAACGGTTCAGGGCGTGCTGGGCCGAGGCACGGGGCGAGGCGCCTCCTTCCGCACGCGCGATGGACGAAGTTCTCCATGCGGAACGTCTGGAGCGTCACGACAAACGCCTCCACGCCATCCCCGTTCCCCTCCCCGTGCTGCCGGACGGAACGGTCGTCGCGGCAGGCCCGGATGCATTCACGCTTCTTTCCGGATATGCGTATCGCTGGACCGAAACAGGGTACGTTGCGGCGGGCAAGATCGAGCGTGCCGATCGGCTCCTCACGCCGCCTTCCACAATGCGTGCTCTGAGCGCGGGATATCGCCCCGTTTTTCACCCTTCCATTGGGCAATAAACGGTGGACTGATTCGCTCCCGCTCTTTTTGAGCGGACCATGATGCAGTAAATCATGTCTTGTACGGGAGAGACGCCCCTGCCCTCATGCAATGTCGCAGTCGATCGACCATGATCCTGCGTTGCAAAATGGCGGACGAGCAGACGGTACAGGCCGCGCCGGCGGTTCTGCGGCAGGATTGCGTTAACCATTAATCCCTTGCTCTAACGTCAGAATCGGTTCTAAATGCGATTTAATCTATCATATGGACTTGAAATCGCATTTTGAGATTCTCGACATGAATATGGCCGCAACGTTCGGACAGGCAATTTCCGAGGTCGATCAGTTGATCATCGGGCAGGCGCACGAACTGTCAGACAAACTGAAGCAGCACCGGCTGGAGATGTTCCCGCCGGTCGCCCAGAAGAGTCTGCGCCAGTTCCAGCTGAGCGAGGCCGCCCATTTCCTCGGCGTGACGAGCGGCTATCTGCGCAATCTCTCCCTCGAATCCAAGGGACCGTTGCCGCAGGTGACGCCTTCCGGTCGCCGCTCCTATACGGCGGAGCAGCTGCAGGAGATGCGCGAGTATCTCGAGCAGAACAGCCGTGGCCAGCGCTACGTTCCGCGCCGGCGCGGCAGCGAGCATCTGCAGGTCATCGCGGTCGTCAATTTCAAGGGCGGCTCGGGCAAGACGACGACGACGGCGCATCTGGCGCAGCATCTCGCGCTCACTGGGCACCGCGTGCTGGCGGTCGACCTCGACCCGCAGGCCAGCCTTTCGGCCGTGCACGGCTTCCAGCCCGAATTCGACGTCAACGAGAACGAGACGCTTTACGGCGCCATTCGCTATGACGACCAGCGCCGGCCGCTGAAGGAGATCATCCGCAAGACGAACTTCCCGGGTCTCGATATCGTGCCCGGCAATCTCGAACTGATGGAGTTCGAACACGATACGCCGCGCATCCTTGCGCAGGGCAACAGCGGTGATTACGGCCGGATCTTCTTTGCCCGCCTCGATGAAGCGCTTTCCTCCGTCGCCGACGGCTACGATGTGGTGGTGATCGACTGCCCGCCGCAGCTCGGCTTCTTGACGATGAGCGCGATCTGCGGCGCGACGGCCGTGCTGATCACCGTGCATCCGCAGATGCTCGACGTGATGTCGATGTGCCAGTTCCTGCAGATGCTGGGCGAAGTGCTGAACACGCTGAAGAGCGCCGGCGGCAATATGAATCTCGACTGGCTGCGCTACCTCGTCACCCGCTACGATCCGGCGGACGGACCGCAGACGCAGATGGTCGCCTTCATGCGCTCCCTGTTCAAGCAGCACGTGCTGACCAGCCCGATGGTGCGAAGCGTCGCCATTGCCGATGCGGCGCTCACCAACCAGACGCTCTATGAGGTGGACCGCAGCCAGTTCACGCGCGCCACCTATGACCGTGCCCTGGAATCCATGGAGGCGGTCAACGCGGAAATCGTCGATCTCATTCACAAGGCATGGGGGCGTTGATCATGGCGCGCAAGAACGTTCTTTCCAATCTGATCACGCCGGCTGCGGAGAAGTTGACTCCGGTAAACGCCGGTCAGGACGAACATCGCCAGCATGTCACCTACAAGGGCATCGGCGCGCTCGGCGCCGTGACGCGCAGCATCGATGCGCTTGCCGCCAAGGCGGACGCCGCCAAGGAAATCGAGGCCAAGCTGACGGCCGGCGAAGTCGTCATCGAACTCGAGCCCGACCAGATCGAAGAATCCTTCGTTTCCGACCGTCTGGCCCATTCCGACCAGCAATTCCAGGAGCTGGTCGAGGCGATGCGCGTGCGTGGCCAGGATTCACCGATCCTCGTGCGCCCGCACCCGACCAAGGATGGCATCTATCAGATCGCCTTCGGTCATCGCCGCGCCAAGGCGGCACGCCTGCTCGGCAGGCCCGTCCGGGCCGTGGTCAAGGTGCTGACGGACCGCGATCACGTCATCGCGCAGGGACAGGAGAACAGTGCTCGCGCTGACCTCTCCTTCCTTGAGCGCGCGACCTTTGCCGGTGAACTGGAAGCCCGCGGCTTCGACCGCGAGACGATCATGGCTGCGCTCAGCGCCGACAAGACGACGGTCTCGAAGATGCTGTCCGTGGTGAACCGCATCCCCAAGGCCGTTCGCGTTGGCATCGGCCCTGCCCTTGCCGTCGGTCGCGATCGTTGGCACGAGCTTGCGACCCGCTTCGATGAACCTGCCAACGAGGACCGTGCAGTGGAATTCCTCTCCCGTGAGCGCGTCAAGGTGCGCTCGCCCGAGGATCGCTTCAATCTCGTCAGCGGCCATCTTGCAAAGGCCGGCGGGGCACCGGCCGTTCACAAGGCCGCGCCGGCGACCTGGCAGCGCAGGGATGTACAGGCCAATATCAAGGCCAACGGTCGCCAATACACGATTGCGCTGAAGGCTGCCGATGCGGCCGGTTTCGGCGCCTATATCACACGCAATCTGGACAGCCTCTACGAGGCTTACCGTTCGGAAAACAGACAGAAATCAGGAGATTGATCCGCAAAAGAAAAAGGCCCCCTCAACGTTACCGTCGCGGAAGCCCTTCTCATCGTTTAGCAGCCTGAGAATCGCACTTCCCCGAATCACAGTCAAGCCTTTTCGGCGCCGGTTTCGGTGATGGGGTCTCTTTTGCCTGTTGAAAGGTGAAGAGACATGGAGATTGACGGCATTACGACGCCCTTCGGGCGGCGGGCGATGACGCTTGGCATGTTGGCAAGCCAGGCGGTCGCCAAGACGGTCTCGCCGGGGGCGAGTATCGACAAGTGGAAACTCTATCGCTGGCTCTGCGAGGCGCGCCCTAAGCTTGGCATCAGCGATCGGGCGCTTTCTGTTCTGAATGCGCTGATGAGCTTCTATCCGAAGAATGATCTGACCGGGAGTGACGGCCTGGTCGTGTTCCCCTCCAATGCCCAGCTCTCGCTGCGCACCCATGGTATGGCGGAAACCACGCTGCGCCGCCATCTTGCGGCGCTTGTCGAGGCGGGACTTCTGATGCGCCGGGACAGCCCGAACGGCAAGCGTTACGTTCGCCGTGACCGGGAGGGAGCGATCGGCGAGGCATTCGGCTTTTCGCTTGCCCCCCTTCTCGCGAGGGCAGGGGAGATCGAGACTGCTGCGGCGCAAGTTACGGCCGAACGCCTGCTGCTGCAGCGGATGCGCGAGCGCATCACGCTGGTGCGCCGGGATATCGCCAAGCTGATCGAGACAGCCCTTGAAGACAATCTTGCCGGGGATTGGTTGGGATATGAGACCGAGTATCGTCAGCAAATGTTGACCTTGCCTCGCATCGCAACCCCAGAAGCACTATCACCGATCCTCGCAACGCTGGAAGAATTGCGCAAGAGCATACTCAAGTGCCTGGAACAGCAGATTATTTTAAATAATTCGGCTGGCAATGCCGACCATACCGAGCGGCACAAACAGAATTCAAAACCCGACTCAATTTCTGACTTTGAACCTCGCTTCGAACCGAAGCAGGGTCGCGATGGTACGGCAAGAAATGAGACGGCGCATGAGGCTGAACCGTTTGCAGGAAAAATCCCATCGGGCGGTGTGCAAACCGATGGCAAGGCTGGATCTACCCGTCCGGGTCAACCTGGGCGACAACAGTCCATGATGGAAGGTGAGCCACACAAGCCCTACCCACTCGGTCTTGTTCTGCAGGCCTGCCCGGAAATCATACCGTTCGGACCTGGAGGTACGGTTTCAAGCTGGCGCGACCTGATGACGGCCGCGGTGATTGCGCGCTCGATGCTGGCGGTCAGTGCTTCAGCCTATGAAAAGGCCTGTGAGGTGCTGGGGCCTGAAAATGCTGCGACGGTGATCGCCTGCATTCTCGAGCGATCGGGGCATATCAACTCGGCCGGAGGATATCTACGCGATTTGACCCGTCGGGCGGAACGCGGGGAGTTTGCCCTCGGCCCGATGCTGATGGCTTTGGTGCGGGCGAACGCCGGATCGGCCAAACGTGTCGGATAGCGACAAAGCGGTGTGGTGAATCTGCTTTGGAAACCGCGTGTTAACCATGGGCTTCCTAATCATGGGAGGAAGACAAGGAAGCCCGAATCAATGCCGCCATCTGCCTCGGCCCAGCCGCGCCGTCATTCCATCGCCACCGAGACCGTGGTCCCCTTCCCTGCCGAGCGGCGGACGGCCCATGTTCGCCGCTGCGCCGGAGAGCTGGATGGGCTGCAGGGAGAGGATGCACGTCACTACTGGATGAAGGTCTGCCGTGAGCTGGCAGACGAGTTGCGCAAACTCGGTTCGTGCGAGAACCAGGCACGTGCGGCCGTCTTCGCTTTTCAGGATGAGGTGCAGCAGGAGCTTTCCCGTCTGCACGCCGCTGAGAACGGCTGATCCTCAGATCAACCCGGAGGCGCTGCCAACGAGCCCGGCCGAGAAGATGACCAGGAAAACGGCGGCCACCCTATAGACCAATCGGGGTGCAAGAACCGGCGCTTGGCCGACAAGGCTGCCGAGTGCGAGGAAGCTCGTACCTGCGCCAAGCACGAGCAGGCTGAAGACCCCGAGCGCCGGAGCGATCTCGGCGAAGTTGCCATGCGGCATGATCACCAGTCCGATGATCGGTGCCTTGGGGTTGAGTAGCGTGGTCAGGAAGACCTGGCCGACACTCACCGTCGAGGAGTCTCGATGGGACTTTTGTTCCGACGAGACGCGCCATAGGCGAATTGCTAGAAACAGCACCCAGCATGCCGCAGCTACCCGAAGGGCGCTGGCGAGAAGAGGTTTGCCTTCCAGCAGCGACGCCGCAGCGGTTGCGAGCGGAATGACCACCACCAGATAGCCGAAAAGTTCTCCGGCCAGCAGCGGCAGGCTCAGACGCAGCCCCCTTGTCGCCGCGCCCACGGTCAGCAGCGTGTTGGTCGGCCCCGGTGTCAGGAGGAGCGCGAGAATGGCGAATGTGAAAAAGCTGTCCGGCATGGAAGTCCGTCGATCGGTTCTATCTCTCCCCTACCCTATGGTCTTCGTCCACGGCAACCTTGATCTCCGTCAAGTGGCCCCTTTCTCCGGGACACAAGTCCCGCTACGACTGAGGTACGATTTCCATGGGAGGTGAAAATGACGGAGACGATCGCGGAGGATATCCGCAGGCTTGAGGAACAGGAACGGTTGCTGCGCTTCGACCGGTTCAGCCCTGAGGATGCCTGGACGCTCGGCAATCGAATACGCGAAGTCGCGATCGCCCGCAACGCCGGCGTCGCCATCGATATTTCGATGCGTGACCGCACGCTTTTCCACACCGCCCTCCCCGGCACCACGACGGACAATGTCGAGTGGATCCGCCGCAAGCGCAATACCGTGCTGCGTCTCTGGAGCGCCTCCTACCTCGTCGGCCGCAGATTGGCCCTATCCGGACGCGATCAGGTGGAGGCTCGCAATCTTTCCTATGCGGATTTCTCCGTGCATGGGGGCAGCGTTCCGATTTTTGTCGCGAGTCTCGGTTGCGTCGGAGCGATCACCGTATCCGGCGTTCCGGAACGGATCGACCATGCGATCGTCGTCGATGGTTTGTCCTCATTTCTGGGTATGGACCTCGGAGAGGCGCGCCTGCCCGAATGAGGCCCCTCCCCTTTCCTTAGACCGAAGCGGGCTTTTTGGCAGGATGGGAAACTGGGCGGTTGGTTTTGAGGAAGTAAACAAGCCGATCGTCCCATGAAGTTGCGTCTTGTCCAGGCTTTCGAGTGTCTGCGGCCGTCATAGATGCTATTGCTCTCCTTCCGGAGAGGGGCCTATTGACAGCTGGCTATTTGGACGAAGCATACCAGCAAGCACCCTATGTGCGGGAACGGAAAAATATCTTAAGGGATATCAGTGCCTTGCTGAGGGCATCCGATGTCTATCCTTTAATGACAACGCGGAGCCGACTGCGGCGAACAGCTATGAGCGGCCGGCGATGTTCGTCGGGGAGGCGTCAGCTATTGGCCTACTTCTAGGCAACGCCCGCCTGCGGACCCGTTCCACATAATCGAGACGGCTTCCCTCAAACTTGGCTTCCACTCCGCCTCTCTTGTCGGGGTCGTGGGGCGAATCACCGCCATCCTTGTCTTCTACGCCAATTCCACCACAAGTACGTAACCTCGCGATGTGCCCAAGACTTCCGTCGTTTAGCCGGAGGGCACCGTCTTCACGATTGAGGGCCGGGATAGCCCAGCTCTATTCTCGCGTCACTAGATAGGCCTGTTCAGTCTGCATCTGGGGTTCCGTTGCTATAAAGCTGTATGTCACCCGTCACCGGAGCATTTTGCCACTGGCAAGATCTGACGTGCACCGCTGGCGGAGGAGAACCGTTTAGAAATATCTGCGACTCTTATAATATATGCGGGAGAGCTAAATCGATGGTGAGTGGACTTGGTTGATACGGGCCGGTAAAAATACCGGGCGCGTTTTTCCTCGAATCCAATTACCCATTTTCGACGGCGAGAACCTATGGCGTATGCCCCCAGCTTTTGATCCAGCGTGACAGGGTGCCGAAGTAAGAGGACAAAGTGTGACGCACTTTCCACACTCTCCGATGCACGACGTGATCGGTCATTGTCGGCGCGCCGGATACTGGCACGTGGGGCACTGTGAGATGGAAGCGGTAAGGAAGTGGTCGCATGTGCCTCACCGGATGGAGGCGCCGGAAATATGCCGCCCATCACCGTCAAGCGCGCGGTGCTTGGAGAAAAGCTAAGCGAAAGCTCGCTCTACGGGTATGAAATCTCCACTTTCGCTGTAGCCTTACCCAGGAAGTTTGGAGGCGGTTGTGGCGACTGAGGCCCTGCTGGCGATCGACTTTATCCTATGCGCCTCGACTTGTGGGGAAATTGCTCCTCTTGTGGCGGGAACACTCGATTATACATCCTGGTTCGAATAAGTCGGCTCTGGTGCATGAGGGCTTCAATCCGGCAAGCAAGGTAAGGCCCGGTATGGAGATTTCGGTCGACATTGCTCCTTCGGCCGAATGTCGCGACACCGAACGTTCTTCTTGCCCAAGCCATAGTCCTGAATGTTGCCACTCCCCTTTCCTTCCTACTGCATTTGAGGGCCGCAACCCTTTGTAAGCTGAATGGTGACGCTCTCTTTTGGGACATGGCAAGACATTGCGGGGTAGAACCGACCGAGGCGATGAACGGGTTTGCACGATACGGGGGACTTACGCGTTCTAGGATTGAATACGCCAACTAAGGGAGCGAAGCCAAATTCCAGCCGCGACGGCGCTAGCTGGAAAATGTGGTGCCTCTTCACGCGGCTGATCGCCTGTAAGCGGGCGAGCATGATAGCTGTCTCAAGGATTGCTTTGTGAGAAACTGGGGGCTTCCCTGTCAACCCTCGGCGTGGAATGGAGGGACATGGCCCCGACAAAGCCCGGGTTTCGGCACTTCTGGAAATCATACGACTGGCTGCGGGATGGCTCACATCTGAGCCACCGCACTTTATTTCTGTCCGTCCGTAGAGTGAGTTTACGGCGGTAAACGGGGCAGCTGGGGAACCCGCTACTCGAATGAGTTAATTCCCTGACTGTCTCCAGCCCAGCTCCGGGTAAACGAACCGGAATGACTATCTTGATGTTCTTACGCGTTTTGGGTCTACCTTATGGCGACTCCGGTCTCTGCGAGTGTCGGCCAGATCGGTGAAGTGTCTCCTGACGAGGCCCGCCGAGCGGTATTGATCGACAGATCGTCGTGGAAAATGTCGATGGGCGGTGGGCGAATTTAGTGGCGACCGCGTAGTAAATACTAAGCTGAATGGCTATTTTCTATTACTGTATCGCGTTGGCATGATGTCCATGCATCGAATGGCATGTTGACCAAATGATGGAATATCTCCCGATGTCGTGTCCCGACAATCCGGGCTTCGAATGTTGAGTGTCTGCTGCGGCAAGCTTCGAATGCCTATCCGTGCAGGAGGACGACATGGCATAATTGGCTCTTACCGGACGCGATCGCTTGCCCGAGATCGCGGGAAAGGTGCTCTGAAGTGGGCACGGGCCGGAAGCGACAATGTGATACCTAGCGGAAAAACTCAGAAATCAAACAATATGTTTACTATCAATCACTTAGATAAATACCGGAAGACTTTTTTATCTCGCAGGGATTCCGCACTGATCCTAGACGCTCCTCTTATGCGGCGCGCTTTGACCATCACGATCTCCTCTCCGGTGACGTTGAAGCTGGATACCTGTCCATCAAATTGCGGGCGGTCTACTCAGTGACCTTTAGGGAGAGATATCAATAAGGATGCCATGCTTCACCTTCGAATGTCTGGAGCCCGCATTTCGCCTTCGCCGGCGTTCTAGATATGATCGAGGTTCTGCGTAATCTTGAAGCCAACAAGGCCATGGCGGGGTGTCGTGTTTCTGACGAATGAGTGTCGCCTGTGGGCGAGGCTGCGGTGTCGGCGAGACCATTGCTGTCGGAATAATTGCTGAGCCCTTAAAGGAGTCTGCGCGCCACGCTGATGTTGTCGAGCAACGATCTAACCGCCTTCATGGCTTGCAGTCCTGTAGGTCTTAGCTTTGGCGGTGCTGGTGGCGTTCTTCCGTTTTTCGTGGTGGCCATGCACGACAGGTCCTCCAAGAGGGTGACTCCTAGACGAAGAAGGACGGCGCTCGTGGGGTGTGTCTTCTGGATCTGGCGTGCGGTGCGCAGTTTACTGCGGGCAACTTTATCCGGCGAGGGTGACGGTGACGCCTGCTGCTTTCAAGGCGGCGGCGATGTCGCGGGGCGGGGCCTTCTCCGTGAAGAGGTCGGTCAGCGCGTCGAATGCGCAGACGCGCACCAGCCCCTGGCGGCCGAACTTGCTGTGGTCGGTGACGACGATGGCCCGTCTGCCTTGGGAGACGACGGCGCGGGCGAACTCCGCTTCCTCCAGATCGTAATCCATGATGCCGATCCCGGCGTCGATGGCCCCGGTCGTGATGACGGCATGGCCGACGGTGAAGTGGCTGATGAATTCGATGGCCGAGATGCCGAAGGCCGCACCGTTGTCGCTGCGCAGCTCGCCGCCGGCCATGTAGACACGGTTGCCATTGACCGTCGACAGGGTGCGGGCAATGTCGGAGGAGTTGGTGACAACGGTGAGCTGCCTGTGGCCGAGAAGTTCGCGGGCGAGATAGCTTGTCGTCGTGCCCGTATCGAGCATGATGGAGTCGCCGTCGCGAATCGTCGCTGCAACGGCCATGGCGATCGCTTTCTTCGCGTCGCTGTTCTCACGCATGCGCTTTTCGAATGGCGCTTCACCGAGGGTCGAAGCGAGTGCCACCGCACCATGCATCTTCACCACGGCGCCGCTCGTGGTCAGGGGCTTGATGTCACGCCGCACGGTTTCCAGCGAAACGTCGAGCTCACGGGCAAGATCGGCAATGGAGACCGTGCCGTCCTGCTGGAGAAGCCGGAGGATGTCGCTGTGTCGTTTGGAGTGATTCATCGGTCTGCCGGATCCGTTGGAGCGCTTCTATTCATAATCTTTTGCGCGTTCGCTTGCAACAAAACCGCAAAATCGGGCGGAAAGGCAGAAAAAGCCACATATCGGAATTGACAGCCGCGCCGGTCCGGCATGACATGGGTAAGCGGCGGCATCGACAAGAACAAATCAGGGGAGACGCCACGCGAGACCTGGGGAGGTGGAGTGGATGGAAGGGCGAAGTCTGCCCGGCCGCGGCGTGGAAGATCGTATCCGCGCGCTTCCCTGTTGGAACGGGCGTATCGATGTTTCGCCTCTCAAGGGCGGCATCAGCAATGAAAGTTATCTGGTCGCCGATGGCGACGGGCGTCATGTCGTTCGCTTTGGCAAGGATTATCCGTTTCATCATGTTTCCCGTGAACGGGAATTGATGGTCGCGCGGGCGGCACATGCGGCGGGTTTCGGGCCGGCGGTGCGCTATGCCGAGCCGGGTATCATGGTTTCGGTCTATCTCGGGGCAAAGACCTATGATGCCGGAGACGTCGTTGCCGAGCGACGGCGGGTCGCGCTCTTGCTGCGACGCTTCCACACTGAGATGCCGGCGGTAATCAGTGGCGCGGCTTTCCTCTTCTGGCCCTTCCACGTGGTGCGCGATTATGCGCGCACGCTTGCGTCGGGCGG
>APMI01010804.1_pt1 | contig 16416 bp, 23 predicted proteins | sample 667938 | NCBI WGS metagenome assembly APMI01 (sample SAMN01084076, study PRJNA167559) | wastewater metagenome | biome: Wastewater | place: Denmark: Ejby Moelle, Odense | collected 2011-11-28 | reverse complement strand
TAGTGATAAAGCTAAATTTTGGAGTTATGATCTAAATAAATTGACACCGAGAGAAATATTTAGATCTAGTGCGAATAAATACTGGTTTATATGTGATCAATGTAAACATAATTTTGATATTCAACTCAATAATGTTATTAAGGGATGTTGGTGTCAATTCTGTTCTAATAAAAAATTATGTCTTAAAGATGATTGTGTATATTGTTTTAGTAAAAGTTTTGCTTCTAGAGATAAAGTAAAATGTTGGAATTATAAACTTAACGAACAATCGCCCAAACAAATATTTAAATCTAAAAACAAATTAAAGTATTGGTTTACTTGTGAAAAATGTAATTTTAATTTTGATTCTACTCTTAATAATATTACAAACGGAAGATGGTGTCCTCGTTGTAAATCATCTAAGCTAGAGAAAACTGTATCAGAGTTCCTCAAGAAGAACGAGATAGATCACAAACAAGAACATTCTCTACCTAATTCAAGAAAGAGGTATGATTTCTTGATCACGGATTACAACATGCTCATAGAATGTGATGGGATCCAGCATTTCGAGTTAGTTCCTCATTTCAATAAACCAACTGAGACCCAGACATCGGAACAAAAATTCGCCGAGAAGCAAGAAATCGACAGACACAAAGATCAGTTAGCTAAAGATAATAATTTGATTTTGGCGAGGTTAGATTACACTCTAAGTCCTGAGATGATCGAGCACATACTAAGTTATTTACTCTCGTTATCCGATGATCATAACAAATTTCCCAGAGAGTTCTACGAACAAGATAACATATATTACTCATCCAAGAAGATGTATGAGTATCTTTTGTGATTTCACATAACTATTATGTGAAATGGTACCTAATACTGCTTTGTTTAGTGACACGATTAATAGGATTTTTAGTTTTGCGAATATAGTTTGCTAAACTAATCCATCGGGTCCGACATAGATTATAGAGGTGTTTTATATACTAACTATAGTGATAGTCCTTCATAGGCTTATTAGGCTGTAAATTTAAATTTTTTATTCGATTTTCTCCCCGGTTTGAAAAAATGCCGAAGAGCTCCCGGAAACCGGAGCCCCGAAATCCCGCAACACCCCAGAAACAAACTGTCCCTAAGAAGTCGAATAGTTCGACGAGCCCCGGAACTCACGTGACGAAGCAACCTGTGACAAATAAGCGAGGTCCTCAGAAATTCATTAATTTTTATGTGACAAATGCTCGAGAGCTTCCCGATGATATATTTATAACTGGTCGTACTTCCTTAAGCAGAGAGAAGGTTAGAATATCGCGACTAGCTGGATCAGAAATAAAACTATTTTTTCCAGTGTTAAATGCTAGATCTTTCATGCGAAAAGTAAAAGATGATCTTTCAGATTTCTGTATGCCCAATATAAAAACAGGTAGAAAAACTCAACAATATAAAATTGATTTTCCCTTGTTGGAACAAAAACTTAATATCAGAGTTAACGAAGATAGATTTTATTTAATTATGTATCTAAACTTGGAGAAACGTAATGGTAGAGTACATACTTACAATAGATTTTGTAAGTACTATCGAACAGAATGTCCCGACCAAGATATTCCTCCGGAGATAAATTATAACAATGTGGTCCAAGAAATTACCAAGAACAAACAGGGAAAATGATTTATTAATGTAATGTATCTTAGTTTAATCATGGACTTGTTTGTTGCAGCTATCTCTTCCAACACTCTATCTCGGTCTGACAAGGACTTGTTAGCTCAAGTAGTTAATGATGAGTTTCCTGACTGTTCTAAATTGAGTCAGGATGCTGTTGAATTAGCTTTCTCTCATTTATTAGACACTGAGAATGAATATCTACTCGAAGGTATTATCTCTACCAATGTGATCTACAAGTCTCCGTTTGAATTCCTCCTCCAACATAAAGATTTCATAATTCAAAGGTGTTTGATGGAAGATGCGGCAAAAGCTGTTACTGTCGTCGACGACCAGCGCAAAGATTTTCTTCTTTCAGGTTTATCTGAATTAGAAGACTTTGATGCGCTGTACTTTTACATGAATCTTCTCGATCATTCTAGAGACCCGTTCAAGATAACTGAACATATAAGAGAAAAATATCCCGGACTCATCACCAAAATAAATACGTATTATAAGCCTACTGACCGGATCTCCGTTGTCTGGGTCTCAGGTCACATGTTCTTCAAGAGGTTGTTAGATAAGATAGGAACCAGGAAAGTGATGTCCGTTGAAGCTGTTTCAATTGACGAAACAGGGAGACTTGAAAGTCTATATGTATCTATTCATAGACATAATTTAACAGCGCTATCAGTCGGGTTTGACTTTGACTTTGACTGTGTTTATGTATCGGCCGAAATCAAATATGAAGACGGCACGACGGAGACCTTCTACTAGATCATAACCCGGTATGATCGCGATTTCACTACTAATGGTAGTGAAATTTATTACTCTGGAGGAGAGAGGTACTGTATCTAATAGTCAGATCTATAATAATAGAAACGTTGGGCGATGCTATAAAATTCATGATTTACTTAAATTGAGGGATCCTAATTACTATTATTTGGATCTTCATTAGTCACATTCGGGGAGATCGTATCTTGAATCAAAAATCGATCCCGCTCATAAGCAGATGATAGGAAAATGATTCTCTAACACATATATCTTAAATATGAAATCATCAGAGAATGTCAGACGAACGTCGCTTTGAGCTTAATGAGATGACTTATGCTGAATTGAAACAAATAGCTATGAGTTACAACGTCAGAGGCAATGCTAAATTTAATGAGATGGTTGATGCTATACTCGCTATAGAACAAGGGGTCCAACCAGAAGCGAGTGTCATGAGAGGTGGGAGAGTTAAGCAAGTATTTACGGCTATAAAGGAGAATAAGAACACTATCACTCAATCGAGTCTCGTCGTGTTGTGCATTATTTCATTCTTTATTGGTAAGTCTATGTGTCCATCTTCCGGGCCGATCTCCGATGTTCCTACCAATTCAACGACACCTCTAGGTCTCGTAATAAATTGATTTCCTTATATTACACGATATAAGGAAAGGTACATAATAAATGGACTCGATCGACAGTTCGCACGCTCAGTATTTGGCTACCATGCACCACAATGTTATAAGGGATTGGTTTGCTAGCTGTGAACCTGGAGTAGAACAGATTGTAGATTTGTGGTTCAAGATTGACGATTTTAGTGATAGATTTAGACTCATAAATGAGGCCAACGCTTATATGTATTCTCCATCTAAAGCTTTATGGTATAAGTGTAACAAACGTGTTATATCGGATCAATTTCGCAGAGATTTTACTACTATGATAGTAAGATGGAGAAAAATTTGTGAATCTGAGATCGACTCGGTTACTTGCATCAAGATAACTAAAACTATTAAGATGTTATCCATATCAGAACATGCGACTAAGATAACCGAACTTATAATGTCTAAGTCTAATATATACAGTGATTTTGAAATGAAGCTCAATCAGGAGAAAGATTTACTCCCGATCAAACCCAGAAGTGTTGTCAATATGCGAACTGGAGAGATTCTTGACCGTCTTCCCGAACACATGTTTAGTGTTCAGATCAATATAGAATATGATCCTAGTGCCGAATGCCCCGAGTATATAAATTCCCTGAGGAAAGCTTACCAGGAAGATGAATTAATGGAGTTTGACAGGCGGTGGTTCGGTTACTGTTTGACCGGACATACAAATCAGCCAGTAAATACTGTAGTATTATCGAGAGATACTTACTTCCACGATGATAGATTGAAGGTATTTAATGAAATATTTGCTCCTTTATGGCTGGGTGAGCATGATTCAAATACATCTCTAGATAAAATACCAAGATTGTTGATTCAAAACGCGATGGTCAAGAATAACCCTCTGAATGAACACAATATCGAAGATTTTTTTGTCAAACGTAAAGCAAAGCTCAGAGCAATGTTTGAAAAGGAAAGAACTTATCCAGTTATTGCTAAGCTCTTAGTCTGTGATAGCGATTTCATGGTTCTTTGTAGGAAATTCCTCAAATCCACTAAAACAATCGTGTTACCTTGCGGCGACGATAAAATCTTTGATCACTCTAAGTATGATGTGTATGAGAAAGAATTAAAGGGTATTCTGAATTATTATATCCAAGGAGCTTTCGAGTACTATCGGAATAACCAGGAAATACAAATCTCCGAAAAATACCGTTTCTAGTTTACACGACGAGGACAAATTGATCTCATATTTTCCAATTCCTAATTGGAAAATGTACAAAGCGCTTATCCTTGTATTGTTGTTCGGTGTGTTCGTCGGCGCTCGGAACGTGATCCCGCCTAGAGGGTACCATTCAGAAGAACATTTGAGTCACGATACGACGAAACATTTGAGTCACGATACGACGAAACATTTGAGTCACGATACGACGAAACATTTGAGTCACGATACGACGGAAGATTTCCATACCCAACCGGTAGTGTCATGTGAGTCACTAAGAGAAGGACCTAGTATGATGGAGATAGTAGTTTATTTTTCTTGCATTTATCTGGTAATCATTGCTTGGATCGAGCTACTCCGCAAATGTGGTTTCGATTGATGAATTACTCAATCTTACGACACTCTAGTAAGAAACTCAGAGGAATAGTCTGTTCTAATGTCTTTGATTGTTGAATCACTAAATCTCTGCCCACCATGCGCAACTTGTATCTATCGTTATTTTTGTGGAGGAACACGCCGTACCGAGGACCGTCGATGATCAACAAGATGGGATCGAAAGTTTCTCGGACTTCTGGCGCATTTTCAGGTAAGACGAAAGTTCGAGGAGTATAGGATTTATCTTTGATCTCAATATACTTTAAGTACATCTTCTCCTCCATGTAAAGCTTCCTCATCCGGCGGTAAGATTCTTCGTATTTAGTCACGATTTGGTTTGGAAAGTAAGAATCTTCGACAGTACGACCAATCCACTTGTAATCTCTTTGTTCGAAGAACTCTCTAACCTTTTGAGTATAGATGTATTCGAGCCACACCGGCATCACGAAATCGTCTTCGATAAATTCAATGATACTGGGAAGCTTAAAAATCTGAGTCTGGTTCCACGTCTCATGCAACACATCGTCTTCGTCGTCAAATAGGGTCTCCGAGGTAGAGAAGTACTTCTTCACGAAAGATCTCGAGAAATCGCGGAGGTTCTCCCTAACGTGCTTAAGAAGACTTTCGATGCCTAAGTAGACAACAATCTCGTAAGCCGGTTCGGTTAGCTGGAAGATAGGCCTCGGTTCAAAACTGTACCTATTACAAACTTGGATCTCGTTCTGAATCTCTACTATAAGAGATATATCTTCCACAGAAGCAGGAACAAGATCATTCTTTTTGTAGTTCTTCCACTCGTCGACAAACCTCTTGGCAACCAAGACAGTAGCGTCGGCACAGCTAACGGAAACAGATTCGTACAAATTAGAGACAGCCATTTTGATTGCCAAGTGGTAATCAAAATAATCATTTTTTGTATGAAAGGATGATGAAAGTTTACACAGCATGAAACTTAGAACAATCATGTAAGAAACTCAGCGGAGCAACTCGGGGCTTATCTATCTTTTCTCCATTGAAAGTCTCATATATAATATATCTCAATCCTGGATCCACTCTAATAAATACTGGCTGATCTTTATATCTACATTCTATGACTATCGCTCCGGAGACCAAGATCAGATAAGGATCGATCCATCTTAATAAACGGTCTACTCTAGGGATTCTGGAGATATCGGTGATTTCTGACTTATCTATGAATGAAATGTCAAATGTGTTTAAATCGACAAATTTTAAATAGAGCTTGTTCTTTACGTATATATCATGTACCAAATAATAATATATAAGAGAGTTAGGATTCTTATCACGTAAATATTTGACTTCGCTGTGAGTAAACCAGACATATCTACGCTCCTTAAAGAAATCAAGAACTTGTTTCTCAAATATTTCATACATCCACTCTACGTTTTGAATAAATTTTGATAAATTAAATGCATAATCTTCTTGTTGTATGATGTGAGAAAGATCTAGTTTACTGATTTCATCCTTGTTCCAATCTCTGAAATACTTATCTCTGAAGGCCACACGTTTATAATCAATAGTCATTATATATCTTACAACTTCTAAACATTTCTTGATCCCTAGGAAATGTATGAGTTTGTAATCGACATAACTTAAATTCTTAACAATATCCAAATAGTCATCTCGGTCCGGTAGAGTGATTTGGAAGTACAATTCATAAACACTCTCAAATGACGAGACGGCGTAGCGATTTAACGTGATTTCGTCTGAATCATCACCCTCTATAATAGCCGGACAATCCCATGCTAGAACAAAATCACGAGGAAGTTTGATCTCACCGTCGCAACACTTAATAGTAAATAAGGAGTGCATTTTGAGTGTACTTTTACTCAGGATCGAGAGATCATTTTTAATGTTACGACACCAATGGTTAAAGCATCGAATTGTACTCTGGATCGTAGAAGACGTAACGATCCAGAGTAAAGTACACACAAAATGACTACAGTTGATTTAGACGATACTCCGACCTCAGAACAACTTTTGGAGAAGTACAATCTTAGAGGCTACTCAGAATACAATTTCCCCGATTATTTGTGTGATAGAGATGAAATCTTTGATAGCACTTATACCGAAATAGAATTTAGTTGTGAAAAAATGATTTAGCAAAAAGTTGGAGTGTTGAGTAACTACAGACATTCTCGATATCAACCATGGAATTATCTTACTCTGACGAATCACAAGTTTTGGAGTTTGTTGAGAAGGTCCTTTCTTCGAACATCGCTCAGAAGAAAGAAGTGATTCATTTCATGTATACTCTAAAATCGGGTAGTGTTTTGAATGACGAGTCATGCTTGTTCTTTCTGAAAAATGCAAGAAACATTAATTGTACGTATAAGTTGGTGAACGATGTGATCTTCCCTTTCGGAGACAAAGCACTTGTGAGTCAAATCTTGGCTTCTGGTTATGACTACACTGGTTTACCTAAGCTCGTCAAGATCATTGTTGAGACAAAAGACGATTGGAGAAGGAAGATGCTTAGCGAACACCTTGTGAGAGCCCTCCCGGATCTAGAGGATTTTGAACAACAAGAAGTCTATCTTGATTTCATACGACACAACGGTGATCCCGACCAGATCTACGAGGTTTCTCTGCTCAAAGACAACATCCCGGCAGAACTAATCGCCAAAGTGAAATTCGCCCGGAAAGCCTTAGGAGAACTTTCCCGGAAGATTCCTAAGCATATCAAGTATTTCAAGAATACTTGCTCTGAATCCATAATAGAATTCACGGGCAAAGTAGTTGCTATAGAACCACCCGGATCATTACGCACCGAAATACATCAAAGATATCAGTATGATTATGAGACATTCTATCACGATACCATGTCTCCAGATTTCGACGAACTTGAAGTTATCCATACTGACGGTACTTATTATCACTATTCTTAATCTATAAAATCAAACGATATATTATTACTAATAATATATGTAAGTCTCAAAAGTGATTTCACATTACTCTCTTGGAAATTAGAAAGTCATGTCATTAGTAGTAATATTTGTTCTACTTGTTATCGATTCGAATATCACTCAGAAGAAAGAGTTGATCGATCTAGCATATACTAATTCGCTTATTGGAGTTTCTGATTTGAATGACGAATCACTCATCTTTTTTCTGAAACACGGAAAGGATTTAAAGTGTTTCTATGATATACTTAACTACTTCATCATTCCCGAAGGAAGTCAGAACGTTCTTAAGCATGTGTCAAAACTTGAGCATCCGATTGAATTAAAGATAGTTATCCAAACTATCATGACCACAACTGATGTATGGAGAAGAGAGCATCTCATCAATATTCTCTCGGTTCTTTATCCGGAATTGAATGATTCCCTTAAATCTGGTAAAGAACCCGTGTTAAACAGTGACGCAAATAACTATAATCAATTGATTAAGATTATTAACCAAATTAATCGTATCAAATATCTACAGAAAGCTTTAGGTCCAATGATCAATCAGATACCCGATTATATTGAATCTTGGAATATAAGCACCGGTCTCTTTTCGACAACCCTTAAAGGTGATGTTGTTTATCTATGGGACAAGTATGACAATGAAGTATACACCAGGCAAACATTTCCCTACACCATTGTATATGATTATATTATCAACTTATTCATGAACGAGTTGTGTGAGAGATGGTATCCGAAGTGTGAGACGTTTGAAGTTTTACACACTGGAGGAGGTAAGTTTGTATTCGAGAAAAATGATTTTTTAATGTATTGATGTTTAGTGTAATTACGATGGAGTCATTTGTCGAAGCTATCGAGACCAGCGAGTTGTCACAGTCGGATAAGGAGTTACTCCAAACCGTTGCTACCGACTCGTTACCTGACTGTTCTAGTCTGAGTCAAGAAGGAGTCGAATTAGCTTTTTCCTGCTTAGCGAATACTCCAAATGCCTACTTGCTCGACGGTATTATCATGACCAATGTTTATCCCAATTCTCCTATTGAGTTCATCCGGAAGTACAAAGGTTTGATAACTGAGATATTCTTTCCAGAGGACTTGATTAAAGCAATGAATTCTTTCGACGATCAGCGGATGGATTTCTTCCTCGAGCTAGTGACAGAGGATAACATGGACTTAAGAGAATTCTACATTGACATGATGTCTTACTACAATGATCCCGTAGGACTCAAGAACCGCATAGCTCAAAAGTTACCCCACATTGGAGTTCTCATTGACGAAATTAGTCGAGAAAGTGAGCCCTAGACGTCTCGGTGAGTTGATTGTGAGACCTCACCGAGAGGGAGAACTAGGCGAGCTTATGTTCACTCATCGTATATCGGCCACTATTACTTACGAAGACGGGACGGTAGAAGATATGGACTAACCTTTACACCCTGCTGAAAATGATTTCTTTAAGAACAACAATCTTAAAGAAATGTCACACCTATCTTCTGATGAGCTGTTGTCTAAGTTGGGTCTTGATCTCAGAGTTGATCTTAACCCGAAGTTCCCAGAGCGATGACCTCGAATACGGCTCTGATGAGTATTTCGAAGCTGTTAAGTTTTGTGTAGATAATAAGTTGTGGTCTCTCAGATCATTCAGAGATATTTCTTTAGATAAGGAAGATCCAGAAGATTATTACCGTGTGAGATTCATGATGTAGATATCGACACTAAATTCAGCACTCTTAGGAGTACTTCACGATTCATTACTCTCAAGTAATGAATGAGTCTTAAAGTAGTTTCTGGATCACTAACTTAGCGGTGTCTTGGGATGATCTTGGTGAGTCAAACACCATATTAGTAAATAAGTACTCTGGGTTCCTGAACATGTATTTATATTTCTTTGAGTATCTTTGATACTTTCTGGATACTTTGTCTAGACGATAGTGAGTTATTTGGTAGTCATTAACTGACAAGAATAGAGGTAAACAGTATTTGATATTTCTACCCTTAAAGAATTTATCTATGCTTATCCTCTTGAATGTTGTTTTTGTTGCTTTATAGACTTTCCCATCAAGGTATAATCCCACTTTGAATGGTGGAGTATATTTCATTGATTCAGTGTATACTAAACCGTATTCTAGATGATCATCATATTCTCTGAATTTGCCATAAGTCACGCCTATATTACGTCTATTCATTAACCAATATCTTGCCATGATCGGTAGATAGACTTGACGACACAACAACATTAGTACTTCTTTAGGATCCATTTTTAAGCACCTCTAGAACTCAGGTTCCACTAAAGTGATCACGTAATTTCACCTTGACAATCAAAATGCTTACTATTATTATAGGTACTTTGAGTGTGTGTCTATCTGTTTATGTGTGTTTACTTGTCGTCAGGACTTGTGTGAACAAGAAAATTGATACAGCGATCACCGACACCGAGATGTATAAAATAGTATGAAAAGTGTAGCGTTAGTGTGGTTGTTCTTTATCGGTTTCATTGCTGCCTCAGACTACCGTTTTGACAGAACTTTATTACTTCAATATTCTGTTGTAGGTTACACAGGGTTTCGGGTGGATATCGCCAGTAATGAGAATATTTTGGTCTACTTGATTACAGATAAAGAATCGAGTCTCAATTTCACAAACATGGATATTTTTCATTATCTATCTGAAGGTAGTTGTCCCAAGAAAACTAAACATTGTGAAGAAGGATCTCCCAGCAGTCATATTCTGTTAAATGACTATATTTACGTAGGTGTATTTTGTGACGAAGAGAGACCCGGTTGTAGGATTCACGATAAATCTCGGGCTCTGAATAACGATCTCGTTTTATTCAAAGATTTGATCAAAATGACTTTCGCAACACTACTTTTAGCTATTGCCGGTATCCTACCGTTAGTTGTAGGATTAGTCTTGTTAAAGAAAATGATCTTACAACCATCATTAATGGCTGGTGACATTAAGTACACTGAGATGGTTCAAAAATGATTCACATTCTTATTTCTTGTGATCCCAAATGGATTTCGCTAAGCCTATCGTGTTTTTCCATCCAGGAACCAGGAATCATGAGCAAAAGATTAATGAGACTAAGTACCCGCATTGGTCTGCTAGTTTCAAGAAGAATCGGAGTGTCGAGTTAACTTGTCTCAATCCAGAACTAGACATTAAGATCTTGGCTAAATACTTCTGTATGTGGATGGTACTCTTACATGGTTTGAAATACAAATATAATGATATTAGAGTTGATGTACTTATGTTGACTTACGTAAATCCTGGATGTATACCACAAGAACCAGTAAATGAACTCGGTGAGATCAGAGCGACGAATATCGACAACGGAAAATGATTTGTTTGAAGAGAGTTTTCCTATTGTAATTACGATGTATTCTGAGATTGAGATTTCGGGTAACCTCGTGCACAAACGTGTACTCAGAGGTAATTCATTAACACTAAATCTCCAACGAGGTTAAATATCTCGAGCTGTTCTATCAAGACTCTTTAGAATTCAACTCTCCATCCATCAAAGTCCCGAAGCTCTTGAGTCTGAAAGATGATGTGATAGTTCAGGAGCTAGCTACTGGTGTGATGTTGTATGATTACAGAGGTTCGGTCCCGAGGGAAATCTTTAACGAGTTAGTGAGATTTTTCGAACACGCCAACTTGAAAGGTCATCATCACTCAGATGTTAGCGAAGAGAACCTAATATATGATCCTGAGAACAAAATTATGTGGATCATAGATTTCGGGTTCGGCACAGATGAAATCTCTGGAGAAGAGATGAGTGATGTTGATGCGGTAAAATTGCTCGCCTCTGTAACTCAATGGGAATAAAATGGGTTGCTTTACATTCAAAGTACTTTCACTACTATTGGTAGTGAAAATCGTTTCAGGTTATACTGAATGTTACTCTAAGAGCTCGTCTATCCCCAACCACATCTTCTCCGACCACATCATCTTGGATTACCCTCTGAACAATAATACATTCAAGTTAGATATTCATAGTTCTAAGGGTAGGGTACAACTCCATACAATCTCCGGAACCGTTGGTTGTCACTCCGGCGGCGGGACAACTTGTTGTGTTAAGTATTTCTCAGAGATCACCAACTTAACAATTAAAGTAGTATGTCTAGATCCAGAATGTCATCTCCACGATCACTCCAAACTCTCAGGATTCCCATTAGTTGTGACTAAAATCTGGTTTATCTGTATTGTGTTTGTTTGTGTGATAGCTAATATTTGTTTATTATGGTTTCTACTCATTAAGAAAAATGGAACTCACCACTAAGCACAAGATAGGTTCTGGTATCTACGGAACCGTGTATTTAGCGATGGATGAACAAGGCAATGTGTATGCTGTTAAAGAACAAAGTCAAATCACTTTACCTGAGCTTCAAGCGGGTTTCTTAAATCACCCTAATCTCATTAAGTATGTGAGAGTTACTCCAGAGATTAAGATCGTTTGTACTCCAGTAGGTACATCTTTACACAAAATCATACCCGATGTAACCTTAAGTATGGAAGATAGAATTAGTATGATTAAAGATATTATATCGGGATTGTATCACATGCATCTTAACGGATTTATACATCTAGATCTACATATCGAAAACGTGATCATGACTCCAAATAAACGTGCAGTGATTATAGATTTTGGTTTAACAATGTATGGTAGGAATGAATCTGATGATGAGGACAATACTTATCAATTAGCCGAATTAAGAAGTGATTTACACAATTTAGGTCAGATCATTTATCTACTATTAACTAGACAGACTACTAGCTATGAAATAAAGCAAGAAGCAATAAAGAATACATATATATTGTCTAGAGTTCCCGATCATGAGTTCTGGGCTTCTCTAACATATGATCTAATGCACAAAAACATTAATTTAAACGAAGTGGCTTCTATCTTCAAGATTGAAGAGACTTTGTTATCACCCCAGCCTTTGAGATTAGTTAAGGATTTGAAGCAATGTTATAAGGAAGTAATGGATTCTTTGAATGATCCAGATTTCTATTGGTTACCTTACTATGCTGTTGTTTATATGACAACTATATATGCTACTACTGATCTAACTTTGTTTGAAGCTACCGGGTTAATATTAGATTTGTACGATAGTGCTGAGAGAAATCCTTTATCGGGTGCGGATATAGTAAATAGATTAATTGATTGTGTAAGACCTATAATAATAGAAGATATGGATGATGCTATTCGTGTTCATGAATTGATAAGTTCTGGGGATGATACTTATTACGCTTTAGATCTCGAAAGAACTTTTGATACTCCTCACACAACTCTGGGTCAAATTATTCAATACACGGAATAAAAAATCTAGTTAAAAATGGATCTCAAGATCGACAAAAAATTGGGCTCTGGTTCATACGGAACTGTCTACTCAGCAATAGATAAAGAAGGTAATATCTACGCCGTCAAAGAACAGTATGAGATCTCGATACCCGAACTATTAATGGGTAAGATGGATCACCCTAATCTCCAGAGGTACATCTCAGTAAGTGAAAACAAAGATTTGATTAAAGTTATTTCTACTCCAGTTGGTGTTCCTCTCCAAAAATTACTCAAAGATGTTAACTTCTCGATGGAGGATAGATTTAAAGTGATAGGAGATATTGCCAATGCTTTGAATCATCTCCATATTAACGGTCTAATACATTCAGATCTTCACATTGGTAATGTGGTGTGGTCAAATGATAAAGCCGTTTTGATTGATTATGGAGCAGCAGCAATAGGAAGAGGTGAATGTGGAGATGATTATTTTAACTATGAACGAGACTTATACAACTTAAGTCTCGTTATCTTACAATTATTAACACGACAGCTCGAAGACGACTATAAGATTGAAGTTGATGATATAGTCAAAAATGAACAAGAACTAGAAAAATTGTATACATTAGCAAAGATAGATGATCCTCTCAGATGGGCTCTATTGACTAATCGATTAGCTAATGCCGAATTAACAACAACCCAATTGGTATACCTACTAGGATTGGAGCCAAATGCTTATTTGTTACCACAAGAGACTTATGTTTGGATTAAAGATCTTAAGCAATGCTATCATCAGATGATTAACAACATCGTAAAATTGAATAGACTAGATTTTCCTTATTTCTTAGTTCTTTACATGGCTATTATTTACGCAACTACTAATCTAAATCTAGCCGAATCGGCATATGCGGGGTTGGCTCCTTTATACACAAAGAAGGATGTACCAACAAATAAACAGATGATCGAATCAAATATCGGGAGACCTCTAATAGTTGAAACGCTAGAGGATGCGCTGAAAATACATAAATGTATAGAGACATACTCTGACATTGATCCTATTGAATTACAAAACTCTTTCGATGAAATTGTTTCTTTTGGTGAAGTTATGAAGAAGTTTAAAGATTAACTTCCGGGAGTACCTCAATAAAGGCAAGGTATACATTCTGATTCTTAGAAGTTTTAATGATTTCTATTTATAAATATGTATATCTTTAGCATTCTTATAATCGTTTTCAATGTCTACACACCATTTCGAACCCGACATTGAAAACTACCACACGACTTGATTGGTGTCGACTATTATCATCCTAGTGGGGATAGTATTAATTGTCACTGATTTATATTTTTGTATGGCCGACCACAAGCTAGGTTCTACAGTATCTCCAGAAATATACGAACCATCAGGAGATCTAGTCCAATGTTCAATGTAATCGTAAGTATTGATTTGAAGAATTTCGGGTGCTAGCCATTTGACGATTGATTCTACCCGAGGAAAATAATACTGAGTCCATTTCTTCTTAAAGGTCTTCTCAACATAACGAATGAAATGGGTTTGTTCGTACAATCTCCATAAACTAATGAACAAGTTCAAATCATTACACTGTCGTATGTTGTTGATTATTGTTTCCCCGAAGTTGTTCGGCATCACTTCCTTGATCACACACCGAGGATAGTATCTGTAGTTATACATAGAATCTTTTTCTATTCTATGTACTAAATGTTGTATCACATCAGGCCTCTCGCAAGCAAAGTCTTCTAGAAACTGATCGGTGAACATAGTCAAGTCACAATAGATCCTTCTCATAACTTGATAGCTAAATTTATTATATCCTACTAAGAGAGATACTTTGTAGTAGATTTGACATTCATAAGCATCAGGTACGTAATTATTTTGCTCTATTTTTAAGACGATCATGAAGAACTCGTCAAGATGTTTAGTTGTAACATTAATATGAGTGGTAAATTTACCGTCATGGATCAATCTACACAGCATAGTAGCCTTTACAATAAATAAAGGAGTTTCTAGAATCCCGTCTAAACATGGAACGTCTATTAGATGGATAGGAGATGATAGGCTCATTTTCAAAAATGATCGGGCAATTCCGGGTGTCATTTTTGAAATGGATATTGACGGTATGATTAAGTATCTAGGCAATGGGTTAGACGCATCTGAGGAGGATGTTGCTTCTTTCAAGAAGTTTTTCTCAGAAGCTCTTGATCCCTTGATTGAACAACTCCCAGAGACTGTTGGTCCCGCTGCCCGAGTTCGCGAATTTACCTCTAGAGGTGGTCAAGTTAAGCTCCCTGAAACTCCAAGACCTATGAATCGTCGTGAGTTTGATTTCTTAACTAAGATGATCATGGATGAGTTGATCGAGATGGCTAGGACCGTTGTTGGGCCCAGCGATGAATCCCCTAAGGATATCGTGAGGAAGTGTCTTGAAGTTGCCGATCCTCGAAATTTCAAGTCTTATGATAATGATGTCGAGGCTATTGCTGAACAAGCTGATGGTATGATTGATATTTATTATTACATGGCTGACGCTGCTGCTAAGGTGGGGATGAGACTTGATGATGTGTTTGATGAAGTTCACACTGCTAACATGAGAAAGCGATTTGATGACGGTACTTTCCACACAGTTGCTGAAGGTCCATCTGCCGGTAAAGTTATCAAGCCTCCAGGATTCCAAGAAGCCAATGTCGTCAAAGTTGTCGAGAGATGGTTCTCCGGAGATTCTGACCTTGAATTTGAGGTCTGCTCTAAGGATGGTAATTGCAGGGAAATGATTATCGAACCTCCCGAAGAAATTTGAAATGGCTTCTGTGAACGATACGCTAGTGAATTTCTTGCTCTCAAGTGGAGACTTACTCCCTCGCATTGACTCAAAGAGTACCCAACTTGAGTGCGAAATGTTTCGCAAGGCTGTCAAGGTGTGGGCCAGATACGAGTTTGATAGGGAGATAATCTTAGACGACAGAGGTTACAACAGCTTCGAGATTATTAATATAGTTGAAGCTCTCGCCGATTTGAATGTTCATGAGCCAGTTTTCGACATCAAGAAATCGCCAGAAGAGTACGCCGAAGCCGTCAAATATATTATGGATACTTATGCTGTTGAATCTCCAAGCGACATGATTTTCTCAACTATTCAATCTTTCATCATACAAAACGTCATCGACTACATTCACGTTTGTGAACCCAAGACCGTCCATAAATTAACTTCCACATACATCAAATGGGTTACACTGAGTGTTTTGTGTTTCGGAGAACCTCTTCAAAAATATGAAGCGCCTCTCAAGAAACTCAACATCAATAGAGACCTAGCTCTGGTTACACTTTGTTCGTGCGATCCATCAAACGCTAACATTCAAGTTTTGATGTCTTATCTTTCCTCGTGATTCTCTCGGTAATTATATTCTCATAGGAATATAATGTTATTTCCTATTTCTTTGCGATTATATTCTCATCAGAATATAATGTTATCTATGGTTATCGCTCAATCCTCTCAGGAAGTTGTAGTGATAACTCTTCGACAACTCTCCGAGACTCTCTGTCCTTCTCCGAAGGTATCTCTAACTCTCCGAGACTCTGAGTAATTATCTTAACTCTCCGAGACTCTGAGTAATTATCTTAAC
>APMI01017076.1_pt1 | contig 16421 bp, 17 predicted proteins | sample 667938 | NCBI WGS metagenome assembly APMI01 (sample SAMN01084076, study PRJNA167559) | wastewater metagenome | biome: Wastewater | place: Denmark: Ejby Moelle, Odense | collected 2011-11-28 | reverse complement strand
GTGCAGGCCAGCCTCGGCCCCGCGCAGCGCGCTTTCGGCCTGCGTCGGGTCCAGTTGCGCCACCACGGCCCCCTTTGCCACCCGGTCGCCCACATCGGCCGCCATCGCGATGACCCGCCCGCCATCGCGGAACGAGGCGGGATAGCTGTCGGTTGCCTCAAGCGTGCCTGCGAGGGCAAAGTCCTTTTCGACCGGCGCGGTATGAGCCACCACGATCTCGACCGGCAGCGGGGGTTCGGCATGGGCCGAAGCCGCGGCAAGACAGCAGGCCAACAGGACGGCGGAACGCATGGACGGCACCTTTTGCAAAGATATCTGATCATCCGTCATGGTGACGGGCCGGTCAATATGAACTTTTCAGTTTACTTCGCCTTGCCCGCCCGCAACGTGCCTTTTCCTCGCTCATCAGCTGGCACCGGCCTGGCACATGCTCTGGATGGGCGACCCTTCCAGCCAGGTGCAAATGCCGCAATTCCCCGGCAACTGGTGGCTTTGGTCTGGCAGGCAATCGCCCCCTGTGCGCCAGTGGTGATTGGCGGCAAGGCGTGCCTTTGTCCGGCTGACGGGCAGGGAGTGGCAGGATCGTACAAAAGGGATCGCGTGCATCTGAAGGCATTTACGTTTTCCGGCATCCCCTTGAAGTGACGTATTTATTGGTGAATCGATTGCAATCGTGGCCTGCGATCCCCATGTGCCATGAAGATGTTTTCAGGCTTTGAGGCGCATATGACCCGCAACACCGTCAAGCTGATCGTTGCCGCATTGATCGTGGGGGCCATTCTGGCCGGGGATCTGCTGGCCAGCCTGTCGATCTGAGGCATTCGCAAGACGGGCTTGCACCGGGCTTCGGGGCGGCTTACGCCTAGGTGATGTCCGATCATTCCTTTCGCTTTACCCATGCGATCTGCCGCCTGCCTGCGGCCTCGATCTCCGATGGCTTGCGCGCCGTTGATACCGGCACCCCCGACCTGACGATGATGCTGACGCATCATGCCGATTATGTTGCCGCCTTGCGGTCAACCGGGGCCGATGTGACGGTGCTGCCCGCATTGTCCGACTATCCCGACAGCGTGTTTGTCGAAGATACCGCGTTGTGCCTGCCGCAAGGGGCCGTGATCATGCGCCCCGGCGCCCCCACCCGTCTGGGCGAGGCGGCAGAGATGGCGCCGCATCTGGCGGCCCTTTATGGCGATCTGCGCCGCATCACCGGGGCAGACAGTTTCATCGAGGGTGGCGACATTCTGGTGTCCGAGACCGAGGTTCTGGTCGGCCGCTCGGCCCGCACCAATGGGGCAGGCATTGCCGAACTGACAGGTCTGGTGGCCGATTGGGGCTGGCCGGTGCGCGAGGTGCATACGCCGCCCGGCGTGTTGCATTTCAAGACCGATTGTTCGCTGATGGATGGCGAGACGGTGCTGTCCACCCGGCGCCTGTCGGCCTCTGGCTGCTTTCAGGGCTACCGCGTGCTGGATGTGGCAGAGGGCGAAGAGGCGGCGGCCAATGCCATTCGCTTCAACGATCTGGTGATCATGCCCGCAGGCTTCCCCCGTACCCGCGAAGTGGTGGAGCGGGCCGGATATACCGTGCGCGAGGTCGGCAATTCGGAATGCGCCAAGCTGGATGGCGGCATGTCCTGCCTGTCCTTGCGTTTTACGCCGAAGGGCTGAGGGATGGCCTTCAACATTGTCGCCGTGATTCAGGCCGGGCGACTTTCCTACGAGGCGATGCTGCTGGCGGCTTCGTTGCGCGCCATGTCGCCGGGGTTTCAGGGAAAGCTCTTTCTGGCCGAACCGGGCGGACCGCTCTGGCCCGGTGACCCGCGTCTGGCCAACCCCGCCTTGCGCGCCATGCTGGAAGCGTTGGGGGCGACCTTCCTGCCATTTGAGAACCGGGTGTTCGGCGCGAGCTATCCCCATGGCAACAAGATCGAGGCGCTTTTGGCTTTGCCCGATCAGCCTTTCCTGTTTCTTGACACCGACACGCTGGTCACCGGCGATCTGTCGGCGGTGCCCTTCGATTTCACCCGCCCCTCGGCTTCGATGCGGCGCGAGGGGACATGGCCCACGGTGCCAGTCTATTCCACGCATGAGGCGATCTGGGGCGCGCTCTATGACCGCTTTGGTCTGGACATGGCGCCGACGCTGGACCTGTCGTATCCCGCCGATTACTGGCAGCGATTCATGTATTTCAACGCGGGCTGGTTCTTTCACGACAGCCCCAAAGCGTTCGGCTCGCGTTTTCTGGAATATGCCCGCACCATCCGCGATGACACCCCAGCCGCGCTGGCCGCACAAGAGCTTTACCCGTGGCTTGACCAGATCGCGCTGCCCCTGGCGATCCATGCGCTTGGCGGCGGCAGGCCGGGGCCAGAGCTGGCCGGGCTGGATGGCGATGTGACTTGCCATTATCGCAGCCTGCCGCTGCTTTATGCCCGCGAAAGCGACCGTGCGGTTCAGGTGCTGGAGGAGGTGGCAGGCCAGAAAGAGCTGCGCCGCCTGTTGCGAGAGCATGAGCCGATCCGCGAGCTGGTTTACAAGAACCGGGGTCGCAAGATCCGCGAGATGTTCGATCGCGGCGACCTGCCGCGGCGTGAGCAGGCGATCCGTGGCCGCATCCGCGAAGCGGGCCTGTGGCTGCGCTAATCGGGCGCAGGGAATGGGACGAGGGGGATCTGGCCGCGATAACCGGATATTAAACCCGTCAGGGCAAACAAAGCGGGAACGCATCCCTTTGCAACTGACCCGGACACCCCATGCTGCGCGTCATGACCGCCTTTCTTGCCCTGCTTCTGGCTTCACACCCCGCGGCTTCGGCCCCCATTTCGTCCGAGTTTGGCGGGTTTCCCGTGCTCTCCGATCCGGTTGCTGCCATTCCCGCCGATGGTCGTGCGGGGCTGCCGGGGGCCTTGCCGCGGCCCTATATTCTTATCCTGAATGATGCGGCGGGCGATCTGCGGCCCTGGAAATACCACCCGGAACTGTCGCGGGTGTTCGAGCTGCGCTTTCTTGCCCTGTCGGCGCGGCAGCCTGCCTATCTGATTTCGGGTTCTGCCGGTTCGCGCACGCCGATTCTGCCGGGGTTGTCCGGCAGTTCGGTCACGGGGCTGCCGGCGACGTTCCGGACACTCGTTATTGACAGGCGTGCTAACGGGTCTTTTTTACGCATCGGCGACGCGGACGGGACGGAAAGCCTTGGCGGCACTGGCGTGATGCCCCCCGATTCCGCGCGCGACCCGGCACCTGTGCCAGTGCCCAGTGGGGCAGCCGGGCTTGGCCTTGCCCTGGGGCTTGCGGCGGTGTTTGGCAGATTCAGGGCGCCCAGCGCAGGAAGTTCGCGATGATGCGCAGGCCCGTGGCTTGTGACTTTTCCGGGTGGAATTGGGTGCCGACCATGTTCTGCGCCCCGATTATGGCGGTGATGTCGCCGGCATAATCCACATGCACCAGCCGCTCGGCCGGATTTGCGACCCGGAAGGCATAGGAGTGGACGAAATAGGCGTGATCGCCGGTGGTTACGCCTTCCAGCACCGGATGGCTATGGTCGATCACCAGATCATTCCAGCCCATATGCGGCACCTTCAGCGCCGGGTTGGCGGGGGTAATGCGCGTCACCTCGCCGCCGATCCAGTCGAACCCGCGCGTATCGGTATATTCGCGGCCCCAGGTCGCCATCATCTGCATTCCGACGCAGATGCCCATGAACGGGCGGCCCTTGACGCGCACGGCCTCTTCAATTGCCTCGAACAGCCCGCCATGTTCACCAAGCGCGCGGCGGCAGGCCGGAAAGGCCCCGTCGCCGGGCAGAACGATCCGGTCGGCGCGGGCCACATCCTCGGGGCGCGAGGTGACAAGGATATCGCCCGCCCCGGTTTCCAACGCCATGCGCTGAAATGCCTTTTCGGCGGAATGCAGATTGCCGCTATCGTAATCTACCAGGACGGTCAGGGGGACGGTCAGGGGCATCGGTCAGGCTTTCACAGGCAAGAATTTTCGAAAATTCTTGTCCGGGTTTTGCAAAATCCGGACAAATGTCTTCGAAGAAATTTGGCGCTTACAGCGCGCCCTTGGTCGAGGGCAGGGCGCCCGCCATGCGCGGATCAGGCTCCACCGCCTCGCGCAGCGCACGGGCGAAGGATTTGAACGTGGCCTCGGCGATGTGGTGGCTGTTGATCCCGTGGATCAGGTCAAGGTGCAGGGTGATGCCGCCATGCACCGCCACCGCCTGAAAGAATTCGCGCACCAGTTCGGTATCGAACGTGCCGATCTTTGCGGCGGTGAAGGGCACGTTCCACACAAGGAAAGGTCGCGCCGACAGGTCCAGCGCGCAGGCCACTTGCGTGTCATCCATCGCCAGCCGGAAATGGCCATAACGGCGGATGCCGCGCTTGTCGCCCAAGGCGCGCACCAGCGCCTGACCCAGCGCGATGCCGGTATCCTCGACCGTGTGGTGATCATCGATATGCAGGTCGCCCTTGGCGGTGGCGGTGATGTCGATCAGCGAATGGCGCGCCAACTGATCCAGCATGTGGTCAAAGAACCCCACGCCGGTCTGAACGCTGCACTTGCCCGTGCCGTCCAGATTGACCGCGACCGAGATCGCGGTTTCATTGGTGTTGCGGGTGACTTCGGCCTGACGCATGGCGACCTCCTGCTTTGCCCGCCTTATAGGGGGGCGGGGGCTAGAGGGAAAGCCTTACGAACGGGCCAGAAGGGCGTCGATTTCGGCCCGTGTCGGCATGGAGGCCGCAGCCCCGCGCCGCGTTACCGAAATACCCGCCGTGGCGGCGGCAAAGCGCAACGCCTGTTCCACGGGCTGCCCCTCGGCCAGTGCCACGCAGAACCCGCCGTTAAAGGCATCGCCTGCGCCCGTGGTATCGGCCACCTGACCCGCGCTGATGATCGGCTGGTGCATGCTGCGCGTCTTGTCGCGGTAAAGCGCGCCATTGCCGCCCAAGGTCATCACCACCGCGCCAACGCCCTTGGCCAGCAGGGCATCGGCGGCCTTTTCGGCCTCGGCATGGGTCGTCACCGGCAAGCCGGTCAGCAGTTCGGCCTCGGATTCGTTGGGGGTGAGATAGTCGCACAGCGGAAAGATATCGCTGGGCAGTTCGGCCGCAGGGGCGGGGTTGAGGATCGTGGTCACGCCCGCCGCCTTGGCGATTTGCAGGCCCCGAAGGGCCGGGGGAATGGGCTGTTCCAGTTGCGTGATGAAGACGGCGGCGTCTTCAATCAGGGCGCGGCGGGCTTCGATGTCGGCTTCGGTGATCCGCCCGGCAGCGCCCGGCGTCACGATGATCGCATTCGCGCCAGAGGAATCATCCACCAGAATGGCGGCGGCGCCGGTAAAGCTTTCATGGTCCACCGTCACCTCGGGCACCACCCCGGCCTTGCGCCAGATACCATCGGCCATGGCGGCGAAATCATCGTTCCCCAGCCGGGTGATGAAATGGGTCTTGCCCCCTGCCATGGCGCTGGCGACCGCTTGGTTGGATCCCTTGCCCCCCGGCCCAAGGGCAAAGCTGTTGCCCAGAATGGTCTCGCCCGTCTTGGGGAGGCGGGCCGAGCGGAAGGCGCAGTCGGCAACGAAGATTCCAAGGTTTACAATAGGTTTCACATCATTCCTCCGGCGGGATCACGCCCTTGCGGAACATGAAGCACCCATAAAGCCGCCGCTCGCTGGTTTGCACGATGGCATAGGCCCGTTTCGACAGGTCGTAAAAGGCAAAGCGTTCTATGCCGGGCAGGGGGCGGGGGCGTCCTTCGGCGGCATCGACCACCCGCTGCACCTCGGCCTGAACGTCCGTCACAAGCTCAGGCTCACCTACAACCTCCATCCGGCCCGCAAAGTCGGGCACGAAGGTATCCAGCGGCAACAGCGACAGGATGGCCCGTGCCGCCTGGGTCGCGGTCAGGTTCTCCATGGTCAGCACCTTGCCCGCGACGGTGTGCTTGGCCAGCGCAGCGGCAGGAAAATTCGCATCGACCAGCATCAGCATGTCGCCATGCCCCATGGCCCGCAGACATCCCAGCAGATCGGCGTTCAGCCGGTTGTCGATTCCCTTCAGCATGGCATCCTCCCGTTCCGGCCAACCTGCCGGGGCGGGCCGCGGTGGTCAAGGTCAGCCGTTCAGCCGGTCCAGCCGCGCGCGGACCGAAAGGCCATGCGCCTCAAGGCTTTCGCTGATTGCCAGCCGCTCGGCGGCGGGGCCGATGGCGCGCAACGCCTCGGGCGTCATGCGGGCGAGCGTGGTGCGTTTCAGGAACTCCATCACCGACAGGCCAGAGGAGAACCGGGCCGACCGCGCGGTCGGCAGCCGGTCGGCAGCACATGGTTCGGCCCGCCGACGTAATCGCCGATGGCTTCCGGCGTCCAGGCGCCAAGGAAGATCGCCCCGGCATGGGTGATTTCAAGGCTAAGCCCCTCGGGGTCATCGACGCACAGCTCCAGATGTTCTGGGGCGACACGGTTCGACAGGGCAGCGGCTTCGGAAAGGTCGCGCGTCACGATCACCGCGCCGAAGTCGCGCCACGAGGCACCGGCAATCTCGCGCCGTTCCAGCGTTTCCAGCCGCTTTTCCACGGCGGCAACCACGGCTTGGGCATGGGCGGCATCGGGGGTGATCAGGATCGACTGCGCGCTTTGGTCATGCTCGGCCTGCGACAACAGGTCCAAGGCCAGCCAGTCGGGGTCGGCGCTGCCATCGGAAATCACCAGAATTTCGGACGGCCCGGCAATCATGTCGATGCCCACCCGGCCAAAGACCCGCCGTTTGGCGGCCGCCACATAGGCATTGCCCGGCCCGGTGATCTTGTCCACCGCCGGAATGGTCGCCGTGCCATAGGCCAGCGCCGCAATCGCCTGCGCGCCGCCGATGCGGTAGATCACATCCACGCCCGCCAGCTCTGCCGCCAGAATGACCAGCGGGTTCACCACGCCGCCCGGGGTCGGGCAGGCCACGGCCAGCCGCTTTACCCCCGCGACCTTGGCCGGGATGGCGTTCATCAGCACCGAGGAGGGGTAAGAGGCCAGCCCCCCCGGCACATAAAGCCCCGCCGCCGTAACCGGCGTCCAACGCCAGCCAAGGGTCGCGCCGGTTGGTTCTTGCCAGCTTGCATCCTGTGGCATCTGGCGGGTGTGATAGGTGCGGATACGCTCTGCTGCGAGTTCAAGGGCCGCGCGGTCCTCTGCTGTGACCTTGGCAATCTCGGCGGCGATTTCGGCGGGCGAAAAGGCCAACGTCTCGGGCGTCAGGGTCAGCCGGTCGAACCGTGTGGTCAGGTCGATTACCGCCGCATCGCCGCGCGCCCTAACATCGGCGATGATGGCGGCCACCGCCTGATCGACATCCTCGGCCTCTTCGCGCTTTTGGCCCAGAAGGGTGGTGAAGCGGGTTTCGAAATCGGCGGCGGCGGTGTCTAGGAAGGTCGGCATGGCATGGTCCTTCGGGCTTTGCGCCTTCCTTATGGCTTTGCGCGCCCCGGCTCAAGCGGAAGGCGGGGGCGGTTTGCAGTAAACACATATTGACATTAGAATGTGAAAATATATCTGTCGGACAACAGAGGAGTGACGCCATGCGCAAACCCGTCCTGACCGCCATCTGCCTTGCGCTTGCCAGCCCGGTTTTTGCCGAGGCTGCCTCGCCCGTCAAGCAGGTGCAACTGACGGAATGGAAAGCGGTTTACGGCACGGTCGAGGCACGGTTGCGTGTGCCCGCGCGGGCGCGGATCGGCGGGACGATTACCGAACTGGCGGTGACCGAGGGCGATGTGGTGACGGAAGGGCAGGTTCTGGCGCGGGTCGTCGATCAGAAGCTGGGCTTTCAGCTTTCTGCGCTGGAGGCGCAGAAGACGGCGGCAGAGGCACAGCTTGCCAATGCCCAAGCAGAGTTGAAGCGCGGTCAGGAATTGCTGAAGCAAGGCGTCACCACGGCGCAGCGGATGGATGCCCTGGCCACACAGGTCGATGTGGTGGGAAGCCAGATTGCCGCACTTGAGGCGCAGGCCCGCGTGATTGCCCAAAGCGAGGCCGAGGGCGATGTTCTGGCCCCGGCAGCAGGCCGCGTGCTGGAGGTACCGGTGGCAAAAGGTGCCGTGGTGATGCCGGGCGAGGCCGTGGCCGCGCTGGCGGCGGGCGGCACCTTCCTGCGTATCTCGGTCCCCGAACGTCACGCCGCCAGCCTGCACGAGGGCGATACGATCCAGATCGAAGGGGCCGAGGGCCGCTTGGCCAAGGTTTATCCGCTGATCACGGCGGGCCGGGTCACGGCGGATGTCGAGGTGCCGGGTCTGTCCGACCATTTCATCGACGCCCGTGTTCTGGTGCGGCTGCCGGTTGGGCAGCGCATGGCGCTTGTGGTGCCAGAGACGGCGCTGACCCAAGCGTCGGGCCTTGATTTCGTGCAGGTTCAGGGCGCGGAAGGGCCAGTAGCCCGCGCTGTGGTGCCCGGTCAGCATCAGGTGATCGACGGCCTGCCGATGGTTGAAATCCTGTCTGGCCTGACGACGGACGACAGCCTTGCAGGGGGCGGCAATGAGTGAGCCGCACCTTGGCCTCGCCGGGCGGCTGACGCGGGCCTTCATCGCCTCGTCGCTGACGCCGCTCTTCATCCTTGCCGCCTTTGCCGCCGGTCTGGTCGCCCTTGGCGCCCTGCCGCGCGAGGAAGAGCCGCAGATTTCCGTGCCCATGGTGGACATCCATGTGCAGGCGCCGGGCCTGAAGGCCGAGGATGCGGTGAAACTGGTGACGGAGCCCTTGGAGGTGCTGGTCAAAGGCATCAACGGGGTCGAACACGTCTATTCCCAGACCCAGGACGACAATGTTCTGGTCATGGCGCGGTTTCAGGTTGGCACCCGGTCGGAAGATGCCATTCTGCGTGTGCATGACAAGATCCGCGCCAATATGGACCGGATTCCTGTGGGTATCCCCGAACCGCTGATCGTCGGGCGCGGCATTGATGACGTGGCGATCCTGTCGGTCACGCTGTCGGCGAAACCGGGGCAGGCGGTGCAGGCCAATGACCTGACCCGTATCGCCCGCGCCGTTCAGGCCGAGGTGATGAAGGCCGACAACATCGGCCTGACCTATCTGGTGGGCGAGGCGACCGAAGCCATCCGCATCGCGCCCGATCCTGACCGGCTGGCCCTGTATGGCGTGACGCTGCAACAGCTTGCGGGCAAGGTGGCACAGGCCAACCGCACGCTGAACGCGGGCAAACTGCGCGATGGCGGGGAAGAAATCGACCTTGTGGCCGGTGCCACCCTGACCGCGCCCGCCGAGGTGGCGAACCTGCTGATCACCACGCGCGAGGGGCATCCGGTCTATGTGGCCGATGTGGCCGATGTCAGCTTTGTGCCCGACACCTCGGACCATATCGTGGCGAACCTGACGCGGGGGCCTGATGGCACGATCCTGCGCAGCCCCGCCGTCACGCTGGCGGTGGCCAAGCGCGCCGGGGCCAATGCGGTGGTGGTGGCCGAAGAGGCGCTGCACCGGATTACGGCGCTGCAAGGCCGGGTGATCCCCGATTCCGTGCAGGTCACCGTGACCCGCGACTATGGCGAGACGGCCAATGAAAAGGCCAATGAGCTCTTGTTCCACCTTGGCCTTGCCACAGTGTCGATCATCGCGCTGGTGTTCGTCGCCATCGGCTGGCGCGAGGCCATGGTGGTGGCCATCGTCATTCCGGTGACGATCCTGCTGACGCTGTTTGCCGCCTGGGTCATGGGCTACACGCTGAACCGCGTCAGCCTGTTCGCGCTGATCTTTTCCATCGGCATTCTGGTCGATGACGCCATCGTGGTGATCGAAAACATCGCCCGCCACTGGGGCATGGGCGACGCGCGGCCCCGCGCGCAGGCGGCGGTGGATGCGGTGGCCGAGGTGGGTAACCCCACCATCGTCGCCACGCTGACCGTGGTGGCGGCGCTGCTGCCGATGCTGTTCGTTTCCGGCCTGATGGGCCCCTATATGTCGCCCATTCCGGCCAATGCCAGCGCGGCGATGGTGTTTTCCTTCTTTGTCGCCGTGATCATCACCCCCTGGCTGATGGTGAAAATCGCGGGCCGCGCCAAACTGGCCCACCACTCTGGCCACGGCTGGATGGAGCGCGTCTATATCGCCGTCGCCCGGCCGATCCTGGCCACGCGCCGTCGCAGCCTGATGTTTCTGCTGATCACGGCGGCGCTGTCTTTCGGCTCGCTCGGCCTGCTTTACACCAAGCATGTCACCGTGAAACTGCTGCCCTTCGACAACAAATCCGAACTGGCGGTGATGATCGACCTGCCCGAAGGGGCGGCAACCGAGGCGACCGATGCCCTGGCGCAAGAGGTGGCCCGCGTGGCGCTGGGCCTGGCCGAGGTGACCTCGGTGCAAACCCATGCAGGCACGGCGGCGCCCTTCAACTTCAACGGCCTTGTCCGCCATTATTACCTGCGGCAGGAACCGCATCTGGGCGAGGTGGCGATCAACCTTGCCCCCAAAGCCGACCGCAGCCGCACCAGCCATGCCATCGCGCTGGACCTGCGCCAGCGGCTGGCCGGGCTGACCCTGCCGGCAGGTACCGCGCTGAAACTGGTCGAACCGCCACCCGGCCCCCCGGTGATCTCGACCCTGCTGGCCGAGGTTTATGGCCCCGACGCTGAAACCCGCCGCAAGGCCGCAGCCCAGGTCGAGGCGGCCTTCCGCGCCGTTCCCTTTATTGTCGATGTCGATAACAGCTATGGCGTTCAGCCGCGCCGGTTGCGGGCCACCATTTCCTCCGACGATCTGGATTTCTACCGGGTGCAGGAACAGGACGTGTTCGACACCATCGCCGCGCTGAACGGCGGGCAGACCGTGGGCTATTCGCACCGGGGAGAGGGGCGCTATCCCATCCCGCTGGTCTTGCAACGGGCCAAGGGCGACCGGGTGATGGACGAACGCTTTCTGTCCACCCCCATTCCGGCCAACAGCCTGCCCGGCGGGCGCGATGTGGTGGAACTGGGCGATGTGGTCAGGGTTGCGCCGGAGAAAGCCTCCTACCCGATCTTCCGCCACAATGGCCGCGCCGCCGAGATGGTGACGGCGGAACTTGCGGGCGATTACGAGGCGCCGCTTTACGGCATGCTGGCGGTGGACAAGGCGCTGTCCGGCCAACCCGACGCCCCGCAGATCGCCCTGCACGGCCAGCCGCAGGATGAAACCCGCCCCACCCTGCTGTGGGATGGCGAATGGGAGGTGACCTGGGTCACCTTCCGCGACATGGGGGCGGCCTTTGGCGTGGCGCTGTTGGGCATCTATATCCTCGTCGTCGCGCAATTCGGCAGCTTTCGCCTGCCGCTGGTCATCCTTACGCCGGTGCCGCTGACCTTTCTTGGCATCATGTTCGGCCACTGGCTGTTCGGCGCGCCGTTCTCGGCCACCTCGATGATCGGCTTCATCGCGCTGGCGGGCATCATCGTGCGGAACTCGATCCTGCTGGTGGATTTCATCCGCAGCGAAGGGGCGGTGACGGTCGAAAGCCTGATCCACGCAGGAACCATCCGCTTCAAACCCATCTTCCTGACCGCCGTCGCCGCCATGATCGGCGCGGTTGTGATCCTGGCAGACCCGATCTTTCAGGGCCTCGCCCTCTCGCTTCTGTTCGGCCTTCTCACCTCGACCGCGCTGACGGTGGTGGTGATTCCCGCAATCTACCGGGTGTTCCGCACCTGATCCCTGAAAGGAGACTTCAAATGACCCTCGATCGTTCCGTAATGCTGTTTGCCGGCTTCATGGTGCTTTTGTCCGTCGTGCTGACCACTTATGTATCAGGCTACTTCGTCTGGTTCACGGTGTTCATCGGGCTGAACCTGATCCAGTCGTCGTTCACGGGGTTCTGCCCGGCAGCCATGGTGTTCAAGGCGCTGGGGGTGAAAGAAGGGTGTGCGTTCCGATGACGGAAATCATCATGTCCGACGGTTTTGACCCTCTGGGTTCGGACGGCGCGGCGGCAGACCGGGCGGTGGCGTTTTTGAAAACGCTGTCGCACGCGGGGCGCCTGCAAATCCTGTGCCACCTGATCGAGCGTGACATGAACGTGACCGAGCTTTGCGCGGCGCTGAACGAAAGCCAGGCGACGATCTCGCAGCAACTGATGCGCCTGCGCGCCGAAGGCTTCGTGACCACCGAACGGCAGGGCAAGAACGTGATCTATCGCCTCACCCAATCCGAGGTGACCCCGGTGATCGCCGCCCTGCGCGAGGCGTTCTGCAAAAAGGGCTGACGCCCCCATCATCTGTTCATAAATATCCTCGGGGGGGCGGGGGGCGAAGCGCCCCCGCTGCCAACCTCAGCCGCCCGGCGCGCCCGCCAGCCCGAAATGCGAAAACCGATAGGGCGACACGCCGTATTTCTTGCGGAACGATTTCGAGAAATGCGAGGTCGAGGCATAGCCGCAGGCCACCGCCACCTCTGTCACCTTCAGGTCGGTTTCCGCCAACAACGCGCGCCCCCGCGCCAGCCGCAGGTCGTTCATATATCGCACCGGGGTGGTATTCAGATAGCGGTGGAACAGCCGTTCGATCTGGCGGCGCGACAGGTCAAGATGCTCGGCGCAGGCATCCAGATCAAACTCTTCCTCGACCCGCGCTTCCAGAAAGGCGGCGGCCTGCAACAGCTTGTCGTGGCGGGTGCCCAGGCGGGCGGCAAGGCTGGTGGTCTGCTGGTCGGTATCGTCGCGCCGCTGGGTCAGCAGGCACATGTTCATGACCTCCTGGCTGACCTTCGCGCCAAAGCGGTCGTGGATGATCTTCAGCATCAGGTCCGCCGCCGCCACACCACCCGCACAGGTCATCACCCGCTCCTCGATGGTAAAGACCTGACGGGCAGGGGGCAGGTCGGGATAGCTTTCGGTAAAGCCTTCGATGTTTTCCCAATGCAGGGTAAAGCGCCGCCCCTTCAGGATGCCCGCCTTGGCCAGCGTATAGGCCCCGGTGCACAGCCCGCCGACGATGCGCCCGCGCCGCCACAACCCGCGCAGCCAGTCGGCCAGCGCCGGGCTGCCCTTGGTTTCCGGCTCTACTCCCGAACAGACAAAGATCAGCCCCTCGGGCTGGGTGCCCTGCCAAGAGCCGTCGGCGATGACCTGCAATCCGTTCGAACAGGCCATCGGCTTGCCGTCCTCGGTCAGCACCTGCCAGCGGAACAGTTCTTGCCCGGTCAACTGGTTGGCCATGCGCAAGGGTTCGATGGCCGATGAAAACGCCAGCATGGTAAAGCCGGGAAGCAGAACGAAGGTCACGCTGACCTGTTCGGCCCCCGGCGGCAGGACGACATGGGCCACACCTTTCGAGATATATCTGCGGTTCGCCTCAGCCATGGCTGCCTCCTGTTGGCAGCATAGCCGAAGTTGCGGGTCGGCGCATCAGGTGCGCACACCGGCGAACCGGGCCTGCCAGTCGGCGCGTTCCTCATCCGTGATCTTGCGGAACAGGTTTTCCGGCACCGAGAAGGCATGGCCCGCGGGCAGGGCGCGCAGCGCCTCGGCCGCATCCTTGGGCCAGGACCAGTCCTCGCAATGCAGGGCCGCCATCATGGTCGCCGCCGCATCGGGGATGAAGGGGGCCGAGATCACGGCGTAAAGCCGGATCAGGTTGAAGGCGAGGCGCACAATGGCTTCTGCCCGCGCCGGGTCGGTTTTCACCGCCGTCCAGGGGGCCGAGGATTGCAGGTATTCGTTGCCCACCACCCAGATGCCGCGCAGTTCGGCGGCGGCCTTCCTGACCTCCATCGCCTGCATATAGCCTTCATAGTCGCGCAGGCGTGCGCCCAGATCGGCGATCAGCGCCGCCTCTGCCGGGCCGTATTCGCCGCCTGCCGGAATGGTCTCCCCCAGCTTGGACTTGGCGAATTTGGTGACGCGGGAAACGAGGTTGCCCAGAACATCGGCCAGATCCTTGTTCACGCTCGCCTGGAAATTTTCCCAGGTGAATTCGCTGTCCGACGACTCGGGGGCGTGCGACAGCAGCCACCAGCGCCAATAATCCGATGGCAGGATCGACAGCGCCTGATCCATGAACACGCCGCGCCCGCGCGAGGTGCTGAACTGGCCGCCGTCATAGTTCAGGTAGTTGAACGATTTCAGATAATCGACCAGCTTCCAAGGCTCGCCAGACCCGAGGATCGTTGCGGGGAAAGACAGCGTATGGAAGGGCACGTTGTCCTTGCCCATGAACTGGTAATAGGTCACGTCATGGGCGCCCTTGTCGGTGCGCCACCAGCGTTCCCAGTCGGCATCGGCCTTGCCGTTGGCATCGGCCCATTCGGCGGTGCAGGCGATGTATTCGATGGGGGCGTCGAACCAGACGTAGAAAACCTTGCCCTCCATCCCCGGCCAGGGCTGATCGCCCTTCATCACCGGAATGCCCCAGTGCAGGTCGCGGGTGATACCGCGGTCTTGCAGGCCGTCGCCGTCGTTCAGCCATTTCTTTGCGATCGAGGTGGTCAGCACCGGCCAGTCGGTCTTGCTGTCGATCCATGCCTCCAGCTTGTCGCGGAGCGCGCGCTGCATCAGGTAAAGGTGCTTGGTTTCCCGCACCTCAAGATTGGTCGAGCCGGAAATGGTGGAATGCGGGTTGATCAGGTCGGTCGGGTCCAACTGCTTGGTGCAGTTGTCGCACTGGTCGCCCCGCGCGCTTTCGTAACCGCAGTTGGGGCAGGTGCCCTCGATATAGCGGTCGGGCAAAAAGCGGTTGTCGTCGATGGAAAACACCATCTTTTCCGATACTTCGCGGATCAGGTGGTTTTCATCCAGCTTGCCCGCGAAGTGCTGGGTCAGCGTATGGTTGCGCTGACTGGACGAGCGGCCGAAATGGTCGAACGACAAGCGGAAGCCCTTGGCAAGCTCTGCCTGAACCTTGTGCATTTCGGCGCAGTATTCCTCAACCGGCTGGCCCGCCTTGGCGGCGGCGAGTTCGGCGGGCGTGCCATGTTCGTCGGTGGCGCAGATGAACATCACCTCATGCCCCATCGCGCGGTTGAAGCGCGCGAACAGGTCGGCGGGCAGTTGCGAACCCACAAGGTTCCCAAGATGCTTGATGCCGTTGATATAGGGAATGGCGGAGGTGATCAGAATCCGTGCCATGGCGCGCCCTTTTCCTTAGGTCGGGCGCTGTTTAGCGCCCGACGCGGCAAAGGGCCAGAGCTTTGACCTATTTCGCCGTATAGCCCCCATCAACAAGGTGATAGCTGCCGGTGATGAAGCTGGCGTGATCCGACAGCAGGAACAGCGTCAGCGCCGCGACCTCTTCGGCCTTGCCCATCCGGCCCGCCGGGTGCAGAGAAATCAGCCAGTCGCGCGCGGCCTGATCGAAGCCTGCCAGCAGCGGTGTGTCGATGAAGGCAGGGCCGACCGCGTTCACCCGGATGCCTTGGGTGGCATATTCCATCGCGGCGTTCTTGGTCAGGCCCACAACCGCATGTTTCGCCGCCACATAGGCGGGCGCGCCGGAGAAGCCGACCGATCCGAGGATCGAAGCCATGTTGACGATCGCCCCGCCCCCCGATTTCAGCATGGCCGGAATGCCGAACCGCAGCCCATAGAAAACGCCGTTCAGGTTGATGCCGATCACCTGCGCCCAGCCATCAACGGGGTATTCCCCGGTTGGCGCCGATGGGCCGCCAATGCCTGCATTGTTCACCAGCAGGTGCAGCCCGCCGCCCCACGATACGGTATCGGCCACCATCGCCTCGACCGCCGTCGGATCGGCGACATCCCCGGCCAGCGCCTTGGCCTCGCCGCCCCGGCCGATGATGCGGGCCACAACGCCTTGCGCCTTTTCCAGCGAAATGTCCTGCACCGCGACCTTGGCACCCGCCTTGGCCAGCGCAATCGCGATCGCCTCACCGATGCCGGAACCGGCCCCCGTGACAAGCGCAGTACGACCTTTGAAGGTAATATCCATTGGCGTCTCCTTTGGTTTGATATGGGCATCCTACACGAAATTGCGGGCCGGTTTATTGATCTGGCGCAGATGGGCCGAGATTCCCGGCTTGCCATGGCCGTGCAGGGCGATAGCTTGCGCCCTGTCGATGGAGGGCAGGATGAAAACCATTTCCTTGGGGCGCACCGGGCTGACTGTGCCCGAAATTTGCCTGGGCACCATGACCTGGGGCAGCCAGAACACCGAGTCCGAGGGCCATGCCCAGATGGATATGGCGCTGGATCATGGCGCGACCTTCTGGGACACGGCCGAGATGTATCCGGTCAATCCGGTGCGGGCCGAAACGGTGGGCAAGACTGAAGAAATCATCGGTTCCTGGCTGGCGGCACGGGGCGGGCGCGACCGGCTGGTGATCGCCACCAAGGTGACCGGGGTGGGCCAGATGGTGCGGCCCGGCCAGCCGATTTCGGCCGCCACCCTGCGCGCGGCGGCGGAAGCCTCGTTGCGCCGTCTGGGCACCGA
>APMI01017761.1_pt1 | contig 16428 bp, 15 predicted proteins | sample 667938 | NCBI WGS metagenome assembly APMI01 (sample SAMN01084076, study PRJNA167559) | wastewater metagenome | biome: Wastewater | place: Denmark: Ejby Moelle, Odense | collected 2011-11-28 | reverse complement strand
AAAATAAAAAGGCATTTGGTTTAGGAAATCGATTTTGATTAAATATAAAAAATGTTCTATAAGAAAAGAGAGACTATCACTAGATACTAACACTTTTTAAAAGGCAAAAATTAACATCGGGCTCATTTGAGAAGTAAGAAATCGCCTAGTCCACATAAAACTCTGCTGCATTAAAGAATAAAAATAGTGTCAAATGATGATCAATACGATAGAGTTTCATCAAATGAGTTCAACTGTGAGCAAATCCAAAAACCTGAATTTTATACGATTCCATTAAAAAGTCCACCTCGCAAGAAATTTTGGATTAAGTAACATTCTAAGAGAGCTACAAATTTAACAGAAGCTCCACTCATAGAAGGGACTTCATTAAAAGCTATTTCTCCATAATGAAACTGTCGCTTAAGTTGAAATAAATTATTTGGTATTTTTCTTATCTGTATGACTATTTATATGATTTCCCATCGACAATATTCAATATAAATATCTACTTCAATAATCGATGAAGTCCATCGTTGTCGCAAGTGCTGTGTTGATCGCCACAGTTTTGCTCGTCTCACATGTCTTCAAGCCTGAGCCCGTGGAGCCAGCTGAACTTTATGACTACAACCACAAGTATTTGGAGTATGCCAAGAAATTTGGAAAAGTGACTAAAGACATTGAAGAATTCACTTTCAGAGCCCGCATCTTCAAGAATTTTCGTGATGAAATGGAAAGGCACAATGCTGATCCTTCACAAAGGTGGAAGATGGGAGTCAATCAATTTTCTGATATGACCAAGGAGGAATTTGTTGCTATTTACTTAGGCGAAAAGCAAGCCGAAGCTCACCCCGAATTTAAAGAGGAGCCAGTGAATGCAGGCTATGCCGGATAAATCGATTGGAGAACTCAAAATATTATTACCCCAATTAAAAACCAAGGTAAGTGTGGATCATGCTGGGCATTTGCTGCCACTGCTGCTCATGAAACCTATCAAATTCAGTTTAAAAATCAACCTAAGAATATTGTGCTCAGTGAACAACAACTTGTTGACTGCTCCACTGCTCAGCCCTATGGAAACACTGGATGCAATGGAGGATATGGAGTTCGAGCTCTTGAATATATAAAGGACTTTGGACAGACTGTAAACTCCAGTTATCCTTACATGGCTGTGAACCAAGACTGCAAGACCCCAACTGGAACATACAAGACTTTCGGTGTGTCATAGATTGCAAGCTGCTCTGAGATTGACACAACACTCCACAGAAGACCCATGGCTGTGAGAGTGGATGCTACCAACTGGCACTTGTATGCATCAGGCATCTTCGACAACTGCGACACCAAACTTAACCACGCTGTGTTCTTAGTTGGCTCTTCCGATGAGTACTGGATCATCAAGAACTCCTGGAGTGATGCATGGGGAGAAAAGGGATATATCCGACTTAAAAAGGGTAACACTTGCGGTGTGTGCACAGGACCATCCTTCCCCATTTGATCTATTCAATTAATTAGCTAGTATATGAACTTCCTATATAATATAAACAATAACTGATTTATTCTTTTTCATGATTATGTAAATATAAAAACTATTTATTGTAATAAGCAAGTAATCTTAAGCCAGGTATCAAAAATAAGTGAGAACAAACTGCTTTGTCTCACTACGGCTCTGCTGTAAACCTATATATATAATATTCTTTGTTAATATCGGATGCAACAATCTTCATGCCGTCAATGGCAGAAATCAATTTCTTGGAAAAACTTGACTATAAAATACTCCTACTACCAATGCCAGAACAAATAGGGCATCAGCAAGCGAATAATAAAAGATTTACATTAAAAAGATGTTGAATTTGTTCTTAATGAAAGCTGCAAGCCACCCACTTTTACAATATCATTAACTGAGACAGTGCACACAACTATTTATCTTAATCACGACTCTTAGGCATCAATTAGATTCAGGTAGCAACTCGCAGTAAAGACCACAAATGCTCTTATTGAAAAATTAAAGGGATAAGACCAGATTATGTTTAAATAACTAATGAAGTATAAAAACTAATGTTCATCCTCATATGAAAATCAATGGTTTGTCTCGAAAGAAAACTAATGTTAATCCTCAAAAATCGAGCACAAAAGTTCGGAAGTAGACGCATCAATGATCAGTTACTTAGAATAGTCTTAGATGAGTTTTGCTGGGGACAAACAAGGCAAGAAAGTTTAAGATCTTCCAAAACAATCGCAGGTGAGCAAAAGCAGCAGCTCTAAAAACATAGATTTCAGCTTGGGCACCAGCAGCTACGATAGCTTCGAGTAGCCAAATAAACCGAATGTACAACTATTTCGAGAATGTATCACAACAGGCAAAAATAAATCATACAGATTTACTCCAATGCCTAATCTCCCATTTGTTGTTGACCCCTTGTCTCCTGACTATTAAAAATTTAAGATTGTGAGTTAAAAGCTGGTCAAATTTAAAGAAAATAATGAATACTCCCAGGTGTTAGGAGTGAATTCAGACAACTTGAAACGGTTTCAGTTTGATGTGACGTTCACTAACATTTAATCAGAGTGCGGTATAGGAATTAGAAGCAAATAGTCAAAACATGTAATATATTTCACCAATCTAGGCACCTTGATCATGCTACATATATATCATAAAGGGGTCGAATCTAATATATAGGTAGATGTCTCTCCAAATAATCAACATGGACTGTTCAAAAAAAACTAAAAGGTCAGTGTAGCTGTTGATCTCTATTAAGGTCGAGTTACTTGGCTCGTTGCAGGTAAACCCATATTTTAGACCGAGTTTAGTCTGAAGGGACTAAAAAATATTAAATGGGTTCCATTTGTTCAGAAATTAAGCAAACCTTGTGAATTTATAGTCGATGGTTACGGAATGATTTGAATTTTACATTATTACTTAAAATTTCCTTATAAATTTTTCATCAAAGTTGATGGTAAGATGGTTTATTAATACTTAATAAATTTTAATACAATTATGCACTCTAAAAATTTTTTTTGCTTTATTAAATCGTAAAATAAAAATTTTGCATCAAAAAAATAACTAATTATACACAAATAATAGTAAAATAATTAGTAAACATATAAAATGATGAATTTCCATGTTAAATATGGATCAACTTCCAAAAAAACTGAAAAAGATATTTCCTTTCTATTCCTACTTAAAGCTGTTAAAGTTTCTATGACGTCTAATGTCCAAAGGTCTCAATAGTTTCCTTGTTTTGTATGGATCATCATCAAATGAATCACGTCTGTCCGTGCTATTGGCTCTCTCCATTGAAACATTGTTCATAATCTTTTGGCAGTTCTTCAAAGCCATGGTACGATTGCTAATTTATCGTTCGATGTTCCTTCTCATTTCGTCCTCGTTGACTCTTGTTATTGAGCTGACCACTTTGTTCTCTTTGATGATATATACTTTTTATCGATTTTTCTTCTTCGGCTGACTGTATACCTGAGTTTGCTCCTATATTTATTTGCGGAGCTTGTGTCTTTTGAGCTCATGGAATCTTGATGATTTCTCAGGTGATTATTCTTTAAAATTTTTACTGGTAATTTCAAGTTTGGCATTCTAATTTCTTTGCAGTTAAAAACTTATATGCTCTCTCATTCTTAAGTAATTTGAGGTGTCAAACAGATTGGAGTTTATAGTGTTGTTAAGTTTGGATCGTTAGTCTGGTCTTGGCATATTCGGGCCCATTGTTTTTATCTGTTGAGGCTTTGGGGGTATAGGAGGAGCAGGCTTTAGTCTTGGTTATAAATACATTTGCGAGATTTATCTTCTTGCTTCACTCTTCAATTTCTTTGAACTATCAGCTATTATCAAAACTCCATTTGATTAGTTTGATTTTAAGCTTATAGGTAATTTCTTATCACTCTTTTTCTTTTCAAACTAGACGGCACTTTCAGCTTTATCCCTAAAAAGTGAGAATTATTTTTTCTTTTTCTTTGAATTCTTCTCTTTCATTTTGAGCTTTGATTTTCTTCTCTTCATGTTTTTCACTGCTTTTCTCGCTTTTAGTTCAGACATTACTTTTAGTTTCCTTTATACTGGGTTGAGTTCGTCTTCAGAAGGGTTTGATTCGGAGCCATCATCCGCTTTGTTTTGCATCGCCCACTGTTCAAATAAATAGTTCTTGTCTTTTAGTTCGTTTTAAATTTTGATAATTGATTTCTTGTCCATCAAAATTTATAAGCTTTCGACTGCGCCCCTGCCAATAAGTTCGAAATCTTGAAGTGCAAATCTCTGGTTTTTATTTTCCTTGATAAATTTAAGACTACTTGAGTGTGACCAAAGAAGGAAGTCTACAATGTGTAAATGTAAGACTTCTTGACTTATTTGTAAATATTAACTCGAGCAGTTTTCATCTTGTCAGGGGTTATGTTAAAAGTGCAATCTTTCAAACTAAATAGGCTGCAGTTCTGACTAAAAATATATGGGTATAGTCTGAATTCATTCACTTTGTCACCAATGCAAGCGTAAATAAAGCTGTTCATTTTCTTGGAGTGACCGTGGAAATCCAAACAAAATTAAATATTGTCTAATGTGGAGATTAGCTTAGAGAGAAAGAATATTTCAGGATGCAGCCATCTATTAGGTTAATTCCATTGTCTATTCAAGTCAAAACCCGAGAGATTAGTCCTGAAATTGCCATAGATAACTCCATCAGGGTTAATCATCGGCACTACTATGAACTTGTATTGCTCTAAAAGTTTATTTCTATGTATTAAGTTTTTTAGGAAACTTTCAAGTACATATGACCCTACAGTTTAGCCTGGGTGCTGACGAGCCAGGCACAGTATAGTTTTATTACTCTGCACTGACTTACTCTGTATAGTTAAGTAAGGTATAGGATTATTAGAGATAGAATGACACATGATTTTGCGGGTGATTTACACTTACTCAGGGCATTATGCCATTAAGCTATCGATTTGTCTCACCATGCGCGTGTAAGTATATGGAAAGTTCAACGCAATGTATATTAGATCATCTTGGTAATCCAAATTCAAAGTGAAGGAAAGGCAATAGTAATTCTTGTATTGTATTGGATTACCTGCAACCTCACGTGTAATGTAGCTTTTGCCATAGCTAACATTATCGCCCACAAACTGCCATTAAGTGCCCTATTTTTAGTGCGCTTTTGTAGAGTAAGCAACAGGTCGGACTCCATCTAAAAACATGAGTGTTTTCTTAATGAAATTTACAATGTTGATCTTAATTTTTTTGTTTTTTTGATTCCTAAGAAAGAAATAAAACCATTGACTATATCCTTTTGTGTTGGTGTCGTTCTGCATGATTAGATCATACTATGGAATCTGACTGTTCTTGTTGAGATAAGCGTACAGAAGATTGCCAGACTCAAACCTGGAATCAAATATACTATCTTATGGCAGCGCATCAGGTAATGGAGTTACGAAATCATTAGGATTGTAATCTGGTGTGTTTTAAAGAAGAAAAAAGTAGCCTGTGTTACAATTAATTTACTGGAGAACTCGGAGTTGCTGGGGATCTTCGAGTACACCAGCTAGTAATCGTTATTATTTTTATACTTGTTTTATAATGACTTATACCGTTTTTCTTTACTTTTTTCTTGGTCTTTATCTTTGTCCTTCGGCTATTTGGAATTGGTCTTATTGTATACGATAGGCTCCATGAGCTATCCAGCAACACTCGAGTCTAAGTCATGCAGGATGCTCGCATTAGTACTAATTTAATTATGAGCTTACAAGTATGTTGTTTCACTGGTGAGGAAGCGAGGCACATAGTCAATTGGTCTGTCCTCACTTACTATATTAATGGCTTCGTCATAGCGATCGTCGATGCTCATGAACTCAGTCAGGACGGGCGTGGGTTGCGTTATTTGGATGGACGGTTTGTAGAACCCTTCATCTTCACTGCAGGATGACTAACTTTTCATTATTAATTGCTATTATCGCCTAATTAACCAATAATCTGCCTAAAATTACCATCTCTTAAATTTCACCAATCTGTTTGTTAAAAACACGCTTAATTGATTTGTTAACTGAGAATATTAACGCAAGTGATAATTTAATATGTCATTTTATGTTGTGATTATGTACATGCTAATAGGCTAATATTGTTTCAAAAAAGACAAGATACCTGCTGAATATCTGCGCATAATAGATATTTGACAATCTGTAAGATTTTTCTATAATTCCCTCTTAATATTGGTTTATTATAGATTGTAATTTATCAGAATTGCATATAAGTACTATCAAGATTTATTGCCTGTTAATTATTCCACATGGCCAAGAAAATCAATCGAGCAAACAAGAAGAAGAGACTTGTGAGATCTTCCTCTATTGAGAAGACTATTAACGAGGGCAAAGACTATGTTAATAGAGTGGACCTCAGACTCAGAGCTGCTAGGGTTCGTCCTGTGCCAGTTGCTGCACCAAAGAAAGTCCCTATTGCCAAGAAAGCAGCAAAAAAGGTAAATGTTGTACGAGGAAGAGCAATTAGGGTTGCTCCAGTGCCTGCTGTTTTACCGCCACCTACATCAGTAGTGCCTGTTGCAGCTGTGGCGAGGACAGCATCTCGCGACGTGGCAAGAACTGGATCTCGTAATGTGGCAAGGACAGGCTCAAAGAACAGTCAAATAATAGAGCAGTAGCTTCACGATAGGCTAAATAGACACAACGCAAACATTGGGAAGCTCAACTTTTCCTTAAGATGGTGGGATCCCAATGATTTGGACTTGCATGTGATCTGCCCATGTAATACTGAGATCAGTTTCATGAATAAGAAATGCACTAAGTGCGGAGGTGAACTTGATATTGACATGAATGTTGGAATGAACATGTCATTGGAGCCAGTTGAGCACATTTACTTTAATCATCCTAAGCCTGGACTCTACAAGTTCTTTGTTCAGTACTATTACGGACCCAAGGAATTCTCAGGGGTTAAGGGAGCAGATAAATCAAAATATGCATTAAGTCTGCATGAAGATCTGAATCAAATCTTCCGATATTAAGACACAGTTTCCACAACGCAGAGACAAATGCATTATGATTTTAACAGATGATTCTTATTTATTTAATAATCTTTTCTTTATTATGATGTTGTAGATATACGAATTCACCAAATTTAATCAGAGTACTGGGATATTTATAATTTAAAAAAATAAGGAGGGCGGGCTTTACCGTAAACAATATGCAGACAGGCTTAATAATTAAAGCAGAGTGCACTATTTTCAAAAACAACCTGCAGATCAACTGTAAGAAAAAAAGCAAACTTTCGACGATCAGTTTAGATGAAAAATCAATGTATCTGATTATTGTTGGTAAAGGAGAAGACCAGGTGTTCAAATTTTCTCTACAGAAGTTAAAATCTATTCATAAGAAATTTATAGATGAAGGAAAAATTACACTGTAATTCGATTCATAAAGAGAGAGCAAAATAGATCGAGGACTAGGCGATGTTAATTAGAATTTGTAAATCGAAGGCAGCTCTAAAATATTTATCAGTAACGGATGCAAAGAAAATTTATAGAGTTTAATAGCACAAATTTTAGTAATTAAAAAGAAAGTACAAAGCAGACAATCGAATAATTTAACAGTAAATAAGCCTATGGATATTGTCGATGATAAAAAAGATCGCAAAAAGGGAATAAATAACATTTAAATGTAATAAATTTAACAAAAACCAAAAGGCACTAGGAGAAATCTTTTCGAATTAGTTAGATAGTAAAATCTGATAAATTCTGGAAAAGGAGTCAAAAATATAGAAAAGCCAGTTTAGAAAGCCAAAAAAATAGCAATTTTCACTTAATTACCAAAAATGTTATTAAGATAAATACTTGCGTTTTCAGGGATTGCTTTATCACAAAGATTAATTTGCAAATTGTTTGAGTAACTAGTGTTGGCTAATATTGTTAACATTAAATTCAAATAATAGGTTGATTAGGCAACATTTAATAAATTAGCAAAATGGGCGATCAATGTCGAAGGTAGACTCAAAAATGTCAAAAATTTGAAGCTGGATGATAGACACGATGACCAAGTTTTAATAAAGAACAGAGCTAAAACATTAAAATTTGGTAATTGGAAGGAAGTAACATCGAAGCAGATTACACAACTCAAAGGATTGAGAATCTACAACTTATAGCTCCCATACAGCATTAAATGTGAATCATCTCATCTGTTCGGTTTACGACTGGTTGAACTAAGATTAAAGGGTAGGAATGTCCAGGTAAAAAACTCTATGGTAAAAGATGAAGATTTACTTTATTTACTAAAAAATGTAAAAGAATTAAGAACTATATAAGTCTCTTATGCTTCTACAATCCTATTATGCCAAATTTAAAAGCCTGAAAAGATGGTGTAGATAAGAATAGGTACTCTAAATAGAATTAACAACAACGATGAGTGGTTCAACTTTAAGAAGTTCACATCTCTATAAATACTCTCAATTGAAAACACCCAGAAGGCAGGCATAAATGATGACCATGAACTTGTGATGCACAATGCTACATTTGGAGACAAGTTACATACACTTGAAATGGGATTCAATATTTTATAGTCATCGCGTACTGTGATTTCTCATGGACTTCGTAATCTAAAATTGTTGGGAGCTCATTGGAGAAATAGAGACATGCGTGATTTCTTCCTACCCGCACTATAACAGCTAGATATATCATAATGCCCGAACTTGACTCCATAATGTCTAGAGAATGTTGCCAATTTAAAAGTGAAGACTAACTGGAATCGACTTAGCATGGAGCAGGCTATGAGAGACTACGCGATGACTGGGTTAACCATTACTTCAGTGAGGGGATTCACATACTGCTGATACTGCTTGATATTTATTACTATTGCATACTAATTAGTGTCTGATATTATACAAACCATAAATATCAACAAGTAAGCTAAAAATTTATCATCTTTTGCTGATATTAATGAACTTTTTGGCTGTGCTGGCTCCTTCTTTGTTTATATTGATGTTAATATTGCCGTTGGATTGTCCTTGAGACGAAGTCTGCGAAATGCTGTTATTTTTAGACCTGATCTTGGTGTATGGATCCATGCCTACGTCCCGTACTGGCATCTCTGATCTGTTTTATAGCAAGTCATTTTTCCAGGCCAGCTGATCTCTGAAACTCGTGGAAGTACTGCTGTAAATGCTAGGTGTATAACTGTCTTAATTATTCTTTTTCTCGTAATCCGGATTAAATCTCAAGCGTCGTGAAATAGTGTCGGAAGAAGAGCTTGAGTTGAAAGAGAAACTTTTGTTTTTGGGCTCCCCACTGTACTATTGATAAGGTCTCTTTTGTTACCAGTTGTTGAGGGCTGGCTGAATAGAAATATTGTTAACTGTTCTATTGAACTCATAAGGTGATGCTTATCTCTTGACCAAATACTCAGGTGCTAATACATAGCTCTGCTGATATCCATCAGGCAACACCATTTGCTGTGATACTTTACGATCGGAGAACTCATTCTTGTTTTTGCGTCTGTTTTTCAAATTGCTTAGTTGTTGACTTTGATGATCCATCTAAGCGGAGCTGATTAGGGTCTTCTTCTTAATGAACATGTCCACTTTTTCACGCTGAGTCTTTTTCATTGATTCTCTTTAGAGCACGAGCGAGTTTTTGAAATTAACTGCATCGCATCCAAAGTTAGACTCATCACGATGGTTCAAGCTTGATATGGACGCATCATTGGGTAAGTAAGGCGTATATGAAATATCTGATCGCTCGCTATTGCTATCATATCGCTCTCGATTTCTTTATATATCGCTTATGTGAGTTTCAGCTCTCATGAACTGTTCGGCTACTACATTTGAAACAACATTTGAAATTTCGAGGCTATCAACGGAAGAAATCTTTGATGATCGAAAATCTCTAAAGATGTTAGATTTATCGGCTAAATCCTCGACTTCTGTATGAGGAAATTCTTGGATAGGCAGTTTATTAAGTTTTTTAGGCACTGACTCAATATTATTGCTGAATATCATTGGTCTTTCCTCGTACTGTAAGGAAATGATATAGCATTTGTATATTTTCTGATAATTTTTGGATTCTAATGTGTCCTTTGCCACAGACTCTCTCAAGTTTTGTACTTTTTTACAAGTTCGATATGGTGATTTGCTTTTACCTGCTGGCATCTCGGCAGGACTTGCTTGAAGAGAGTTAAATCTGCTTTGATAAGGAGTTCGGAATTTCTCCTATTTTTCATACGGTTGACTACTTGTGGACAATCTTTCATTTATCTATACTCGTGATTGAGGATGATAAATTTGGGACTGTTCAAGATTTTAAGAAAAAGAGTGAATATTCGGTTCATATTTATAGTCCTGTGCGATCTATTTATGATTGCTTATTAACTCAGGAAATTATTCAAAGTCTGGATTAGGTTGCTGTTGAGCTTTGCTGTAAGACAAATTTTAAATGTTTAATTATTATTGTTTTTTACTGGCAGTGTTCGCCTTCTTTTGCATACTATCGAAAATATCGAAAATGCTTACTGATCTTTATTTCTGAGGACTCGCTACTGGGACATCACGTTATGGTATTTGCTTTTGATGTTGTTTAAGAATGGATAATACTGATGTTAGTGAGTTCTTATTGATTTTTCTTATCAGTGGTTAAACTGCAGACTCAACTAACTCCATCTTCATACTGAGTTTTTATAAATATCTAAAATAGTCGAAAAGTTTTTGCTTGCACAATTTATATTCAGTATTTATGCAAACTTTATCTAATTTTCTAACAAAAGGCGCTCTAAGACTGAAATCTTTAATCCTTTTTAAAGCTTCGGGCTTGAAGTTGCTTTCGTATTGTTTGAGCATACAAATTGATACAGTTTGATCTGCTTTAGCAACCCCCTGTTATAAGTTTTACTTTGAAATATCGGGTTTTCTTGGAACCCTAGTATTATTTTTCTTCATAGTCTCGAGAGTAACAAATAGCCCATAGTAATGTTTACGGACCTTCATACTTAGACTGTGCACAATTCTGAGCAGACACCGGTATTTGGGATCTACTTTGGGTTGGTTAGAGTTAGACATGAGTCCCATTTTGGAGAGACTTTTAGATACTACTCTTTGTTTGGGTTCACTGGCTTTGATGGGCTCATCGGTTTCGAACATGAACCGGCTGCTGGCTGAGGCTGATCGTTATTATTTTTCGCTGGGGCCATTCTGAATAAGCACGGAAGTACAATTGAGGAGAAGGCGAGAAGATTGCTCAGCAGGCTCATATCGGACTATTTAATATTATTTTTATCTCGACTATTAGATAGGATAAATCTTATCGACAACTACTGGTACAGTATAAATAAACATCATAATACTGTTTACTATTTTTGGCATTAGCTATTGTCTCTCAATAGTATTGAGATTGGCTTAGTACTCTCTATTTTACAATTTAGCACTTGACAAGATATGAGCTCATCGTTAGAATTATTCTATAGAATATAAATTTTTGTTAGAAGATTATTAAACACCATGAAAGCATTTATTGAAATCTAATCAGCCGAAAATTCTCTCAGCTTACTGCCAGCTAAAATCAGAAATAGAAAGTCTGTGATGCGACCTGAACCACCAAAGGATCTCGGCTCACTTCTCGTACCAAATGAAGTGAAAGAATAGCCAAAAGCACTAGCGGTAGTTAACATGAGCATGTACAACCTTAAAAATACGTATAAAGACAAGAAGAAGATCAAAGATGCAGTCACTGTGAAACAGATGAAATTATTGTGTAAATAAAATACTGACTATAAGAAAATGCCCATCTTGATGTCATATGCCAAGAAAAACAGTGTAAATTATTCAGGCAATCTTGAATTCAGAAGAAGATCATCGGATAAATGTCCACTTGAAGTTATCTCTCGTAAAGTTTTCGGATTGTCCAATAGTGCGCTGACGGGGATCAGAACATTCACAAGTCCAATGTCCCCATCGCAGTCAAACGACAAAAATCTATTCAAGCTTGACAAGCTGGATAAGTAAAATGACGGGACTCAGAATATTTTCGAATCTAAGCCACTTGTTGCCAATAGTAAGGCATAAGCACTTATCAATGTGAAACTCAAGGGATACATCAGCAGTATCAAGGAGGGTAGGAAATTACATGCACTACCTGAATAAATTAATCGATAGGCTCGCAAAAAGAACTACAAAGTCAAAATTAGAAGAGGCAACAACTCCCAACTGGTAAAGTGGCTTTTCAAAAAGAGGTGGTGGTGGACTATTGAGGATTAAAAAGATTCAGCTAATAAGTTGAAGTCTAATTTCATATGGTCGCAGTTAAAGGAAAAATCATTTTTCTAATAAAATGGTCTAGAACATTTTGTTCAATAACAACCTTTAACAGATACCATAACTTCAATTGAGTCGTACTGTCATAATCATTTTCCGCTAAATGAGTATTTGGGCAATAAGAAAGCATTGTTCTACAACATGAGTCATTATTATACATCCAGAGGAGTTGATGTGTTTTAAAAGTTACCCTTAACTTTCCATGTGACATCAACATAAGATGAAGCCTGGAAACAGTTCGCCAGAAAATATGAAGACAGAAGTAAAGTTGGCGAAAATAATATTTGGATTTTAAAGCCAGGTGAAAACTCTAACAGAGGTCGAGGTATTACTGTACACTCTAGTTTCTAATAGATAAAGAATATTGTAAACTCAGGAGAAACAATCATGGATAATCAAGATCCTAAATTTAATAAAAGGACATACATAATTCAGTCATACATTGACAAACCCTTTTTGTACAACAAACGCAAGTTCGACATTCGGTGCTACATGCTTTTAGTTAACATTGTAATTTTTTACTTATTTAGAACAAAACAGTGAAAGGGTACTGGTATAGCGAGGGTTACATTAGGACAAGTTCTTTCGAATTTCAACTTAATGATTTCAACACATTTGTACATCTTACGAATGATGCCATTCAAAATCACTCTGAAAGTTACGGAAAGTATGAAGATGGAAACAAGATATCATATGCTCAATTTCAGAAGTACCTGGATCTTAAGCATGCAGGATGCGGATATGATTTAGAAAAACAAATTATCCCAAAAATGAAGGAAATTGCTACTGACTCCATCCGTGCAGCTATTCATATTGTCAAAGGCGAGAAAGTTAATCAACCTGTTTTCGAGGTATTTGGTCTAGATTTTATGATTGACAAAGATTTCAAGCCATGGCTTATCGAGATCAACACAAACCCCTGCATAGAAACATCATGTTTGGTGTTGTAGAAAATAATTCCTCGTATGCTTGATGATGCATTTAAATTAAGCCTCGATCTGTTGTTTCCACCACCAGAAAACTGGCCTGCGTCTCGCAAACACTGTTTATCAAGTCCATAGAACAAATTTGAGCTTGTCTATGATGAAGCTAAGGAAAATGTGAGCTTCTAAAAAGTTTAATTCCCCAGTCTAGGAGTAATTACAGAAGACGGGGAAGTATATGAATAAAAATAGAATGAGTGAAGCCAGTAAAATGTTATATTCATGATAGTATATTAGCCATTTTGATATGGAAAATCATTCAAGTAGATAGAATTTACATTTATCATAATGACTCAATAATATTTTACAACAGTATAATCCGGTAGATTTATCTTCGGTTAAAGATAAATATCTTGGATTATGATGAAACGGATATGAGCAATACAAGGTAAATAATTTTTAATATCTTATATTACATATCCAGTACGATGTTGTTCACCAGGTGGTAACCCTACTACTACTCCCGCCCCATCAGCTACCGCAGCTATTACCCCAGACAACAGAAAGTCGATGTCCTCAAGCTCACCGACCCTCAGAGCCAAGAGGTCCTCAACTTACTCAAGCAGAACGGTGTCAAGGTCAATGATCTCGGAGGACTTGGCCGAGGAATCCGCTTTGACGACTGGGAAATAGGCAGAAGAGTCTACGGCTGGAACAAGGAGAGAGCCGGCGATTAATGGTTTATCCACCAATGGAAGCCAACTGATGATAGACCCAAGTGGCACCCCGTTGGAACTCATCTCGTTTTCAAGAGCTATCCTGAGTTCTTGGCCAAGCTCAAAGAGATCTTTGTGGAGAGAAACAAAAAATATTGATTTGTATGCCCTGTGTGTCTGTATTCAGTATTTCAATATCATAAATACACTTTATTGAATACTATTATATATCTAACTAACAGATTTAAGACTCAATTAATAATCATCCGCCACCTCCGCCTTCTTCCTCATCTTCGCCACCGTCTCCATCATCCTCGTAGTCTACATTACCCATTAGTGGATTGTCATCCGGCAGCAGTACCCGATCTCCATTGATAGAAACACTGTCCAAATTGATGGCCAATAGCAGACGCTCTTTAAGAATTTACTTGCTGGAGTAGGCTGGCAGCTCAATGTTGAAGAAGCAGGTATCGGCCTTAGGGAGAGCTCTGTCCTGGTTGTCTTTCTTAAGCATTGGCTTTATCATAAATCGAACTCCGTTTCTTTCGAACTCCTCGCTATTCAATGGTAGTCTTTATTGTCCCCAGCAGAACTTGATCAGCTTAAGTCTCTATTCTTCTGATATTTCTCTCATCATGTCCCAGAAGTTCTTGATAATTGGAGTTTCTTCATTGAAGTCACCTGCATATTTAGTATGCTTTCTCAACAACTCGACATCCACTTTAGGGAGCCCACAAATCATGACTTTTAGTTATTCACCAGAAATGTGATTTAGGAATGAGAATGGAATCATTTAGCTAAGACCTTCTCTAATTTTTTATACTTGTAATGAAATTTATTGTACTCTTCTTTTCTCCATCATTTAGACGTACTTAATTCTATTCTTATAACTGACTCTTTCTTGCCGACCGCCAGGAATAAGTTATTGTTCTTAGCCATCGACTGCAGTGTAGACCCAGGTAAGTGGTTCACCAACTTCCTCCTCCATATAATCAAAAGTTGACTAAGATGGGCACTATATAAGTTGCTTATTTTGCTCATAGAATTTACGATCTACCTCATCAATATCGAAATGCTTTATTTTCTCATCTGCGATTAACTTCCAACAGAAATTAGCAATATCCAACGGCATATGGCATCCTGTTCTTATACAGCATCCCATCAATCGGCCCAGGAAATGGAACAATGACAAATAATATGTGCTGTTGGCTTTTGGGTTTATCGTCCATTTTGATCGACCTTCTCCTGTCTTATGCAGATTATTTGGAGTCTTAATAAACAGGCCAAGACCATACTTGGGATCAAGCTCATTGGTCATATCTGTGAAGAATTGACGATATGGACCTGCCTAACCTTGTACCAATTCTCCTTTGAAATTCACACTGAATGATAAGTAAGGCTCTGTGCCTTTAGGCTTGAAAGGTCGCATTTTAATTGAAGATATTTTCTATAATTGTTCATGAGCCTTAGTAAAATGGAATTCATCTTTATCTTTAAGGCTTACAAGTTTTGATGTCCTTTGAGTTTCTTCTTTGATTTTTAAACGTTCCAAGCTGATCTTCGGAATTTACTGAGGATCTAAAATAACAGATGTTCTTTGCATGATTTTCTTGAAAAGCTCTAGTTTAAAGGCATTCATGATTAGCTGTCTCAAACATTTCAAATTTACTCCAATTGTTTTGGTAGAACAAATAACTTTATCATTATCAGATTCAACAGCCATATTAATAAAAGATAAGCATTTTGAAGCTGAAATATTTAATTCCTTTATTATTTTCCAAGAGTAGCGAATATTATATGATTTTTGTTCAGCCAGTCCTCGGTACTTAGCCTTGACTCCCACATTGTTTTCAGCATTGAAGTTAATGGGGTCTTCACCACCTTCAGTCAATAGGGGTATTTTATTAATTATTCTGATTGAATTTTCATTATACGAAATGACACTTGAGGATCCTTTACATATTTAATCCTGAATGTACTGCATCAATTATGATAGACACTCGAAATTAAGTAGAGATGGAGATTCATTTGCGATGTTGTCACCCCATAAATCATATCCAAGGCGCGCTAATTATTTAAATTTGCTGAGATAAGTAATAAATTGTTCTCCGCTGACTTGGTTAATAATCTATTTTGGTAGTCCATTGAACCGGTTCTTCAAGAATATTTACACTATCTTCTTTTCAAGAACAGGCGAACCACTTGATAAAACTATTTTAGGTTATATTGGTTTTTCTATTACTTTTTACTCTGGCTATACATTTTTTTGTTTCTTGTTTCGCTTCTCATTTTTCGCTTTCTACTAAGTTATCTTTAGTTGATCAATTCGTTAGCATTAACGCTTCCATGTTTAACTAAAGTATGTTTTAATTTATTATTTAATGTTTTAAAATCTTTTCATTTATTTTTGTCTGAGTTTCAGTTATGTCTCATTCACATCTTTAGTTTCGACTTTTTCATATACGATTTACTCTTTAGTGGCTGGAGGAGGAGCTCCACATAGCTAGCAGCTCAT
>APMI01017619.1_pt1 | contig 16429 bp, 17 predicted proteins | sample 667938 | NCBI WGS metagenome assembly APMI01 (sample SAMN01084076, study PRJNA167559) | wastewater metagenome | biome: Wastewater | place: Denmark: Ejby Moelle, Odense | collected 2011-11-28 | reverse complement strand
ATTTGGCCTTACATTCCAACCTTGATTTAATTAAATAAAATTCATAAATTATCAATATTATTAATAATAGTCACGTAACTTTGACTATAAATTCCAATACAAAATACCCATTTAATATTACCAACTGTAATCTTTTTACAATCAACTCTATGCCTGACATAATCGTTAGCTTTCCACTAAATTTTTCCATTAATTATATCGACATAAATAGTTACACATTATTGTTAATAAAACCCAAAACCTTGACTATGAACATATTCCTGATTAATTGTCAGGCCGCAGAAACTATTATACATTATTACGTTTTATTTGTTACAAATGTCATATTAATTTCTCAATGAACTGTCAATTATTCCGAGACTGACGCAGCCTTTTATCAATTTTATCGTTGCTTTGAAGTTTTATAGAGATATTGGATTTTTCAATGTTATGTAAATGCATTATTATTATTCTGAATAGATGTTGCCACTTTGGAATTGTAGATCTTTATAGTAGAAACATTATGGATCTATCATTTAATAGTTATATTTATTTTGCTTTTACTCTAATTATTTTGCTTGCACAACAAGATTCTAATATCCATTATTAAGTTCATTACAGTCGTTGTACTCTATGTGGTTCAATTGTAAATCAGCTTTGTCTTTGTTCAGTAGTGTACGAATTAAAGTCTATTTTTGCAATAATTGACCTAACAACCATGAGATTTTAAATTTTTAGCTATCATCTTTAATCATTTATTTCTAGTTCTATGTTTCGCTATTTGTTTGGTGATAATTAATCATTTATTTTAGCTACTCAAGATACAAAAATTAAAATAATTTACCTCTTTAGACTCGATCTCCACATTAAGCGCATTCTCCATGTTCTTGATTCTTTTTAATAATATTATTTTCAGTACATGATCGACAATATCCGTGATGCGAGCTGCAAACAATCATTGGAGCATTAAGATCATTGTTGTACTATTTGAAGCATAAAAGGCAGAAAAAATGATAATTTCTGTCACTTTCTACTAATTTTTTGCTTGCAATCATTTTTTTAATTTTGATAAATTCTTATATAAATTAATCGTAAAGATAAATTCATAGTAATCAGAAAATGCCTAAAAATCTCCGATTTTTCTTAGGCTCTAAATTCAAGTCAATACTTAAAGGTTAAGTCCCATCATTAGATTTCTTCATCTCAGCTTCCGAATTAATTTGGTATTACCCTTCACCCATTTTCTGACTTCTTAGATCACTTTTTGACATTTCACGAGAATACTGTTATGAGCTTAGAGGCTGTCTTCGAGGTGGCGGTAATGGCACTAATTTTTGGTCTGATTTTGTTTATTCGTCTAGCCTTATGGTCACTGGCTCTTCGCTTAGCTATGGACTCATCATTGGCTTATACGCCATTTTATTGTTTTGCTTATTTGGTTTATTACCGATTTTAGATCTATTATTGACATTATTTTTCCATTTTTATTATGCTTGTTTTCGGGAAACTCCATCAGTAAACTTTTTATTTGCGATAATCAACGAAGTTAAATCTCTAATTTAGAAACCTTTTGTATATTTTGTTCTTGCAACGTTGTTGACCATCCCAGTCACATAATTCGACACTTCATTATTAATAGAGCCTTTAATTTCATTAAAGTATAAATCAGCCTTCGATCTCACTCTGGGTTGATCGACTTTCAAAATAGCAGAGTCGCTTTTGCCATGTGAACATCTATATCCGATACTGTACATTGCTCCTAGGAATATTTTAAGAAATAGAGCCAAACCAATTACGACCATTAATCCAAAAGTCATAAAGAATTTTCTGACGTACGATTGAACCAGTAAATCATTATATTGATCATAGGTGATTAATCCTTGCAAGTTGATAGGCGAACTGACAACAAGCATAGCAGCTCCGACAACAATATTCCAGAACAAAAATTTCGCAATATGCAATATTTTAATAGATTTCCATGATTATTTCAAATCTTTGTTCTTATTATCTTCAGCATCGAGTCCTTTAGTTCCCCATGATATATCGTCGATTCTGCACAAAGCGAAAGTATTCAAAATATTGAGATAAGTTGGACTGTAGAAAATAAATGAAAATGCACCGAATACGATATCGGTTATGAACTAACATTTACAATAGAATATTGCGTAGACGAGGATAGGTATTACGTATAAAGATACCACTCCGAGCACAATATATTTGTATATCATGAAGACTAATACTCCCCCAGGTAGTGCGTTAAAGAATTTTGCTCTTAATACTGGATTTTCAGCAAGGACTATATTATTTTAAATAATTACATGTTATTTGGCATGTTGTTGTGCTATTGAAACACTTGATCGAATCGATTATCCCTGTAATCATATCAACAATAAGCACAATAAAAACCGCAATTGAGAACATGCCCATAATAGTCGACATGATATAAACATACGGCACAAATCTTTCCGTCCGATGCGTGAAATGTATACTCTTAAACACCAGTCCAAGCATGAGCATGATGTATATGAAGTCCATCACGAAAACAAACGAATTGTAAAATTAAGTGGTACGAAATTATGTTGAAGTTAGATTATTCAGCACATAACCGAAGAACCAGTCTCTGAAGGCGAACATTGCAATATGGATTGTGAAGAGAAATAAAGCTGGAGCGACGAATGCGAGCATATTCATAATTGTGAGATATGCTATTTGCAGTTTTAAGCAGCAATCACCTCGACTTTGTTATTTAAGTCCTTTTTTGACAGACTAAAAAGCAAAGAAGCTACCATTAATCCATCTTTTTCTTTGCCCAAGCAATCCATGTACAGTCTTAATAGGATCGACCCAGGCGTGTGCATCAGGCAAATACTCCAATTAATATCCATTTTGATGGATTCCCATACATAAAGTTCGATCCTCAGCTAAATATACATTTGAATCGTATAGAAGTTGTTAGTCTGTCAATTATTTTGTCATTGGGTAGCAGCAGTAATAAAGAAAATCTGGAAGGATTACTTTTAATACTGCCTTACATGCTGAATATTATGTTTTCTTGATTTATCGTGATGTAGATTACTATAACGATTTGAAATATTCTCTCATCAGTTTTGAGTCTTATTCTTCTGAGGGTTGAAGAGCCTTCATCCTATAAGCTGAGAATGCTCCAGGCAGTACATGGATGAATTTAAACAGAGCTTAAAATGGTTTGTCTACCAAATGAGCGAAATGGTACTCAACTTGCTGAGCTCTTTGAATATCGGCAACATGCAAAAATAGCCTTGACATACAGTCAATATGATGTAAATGACTTTCATCTTATTCTTCAACTTGCTCAATTCTCAAATTCATATACCCACACACACCTCCACATTTATCATCTTTCTTCATATGCATGTACATTCGAAATAGAGCAGTTTTTTAAGGACATAGACCGACATCTAGTAGCACTGCAAATTATGATTTAATTTATCGACAGAAGCCATTAAAAAACCAGTTATGCGAAGACAATTTACCACTGTTTTTGTATTTTGTTATCAAAAATAAATTCATTTTTATGTTGCTGTCTTCTCGCATTTATTATGGTAAATTTTTATAAGTTTTGTCTTTCTTTTTCTTCTTCTTGTCGAATGATCCAAAATTAACTTCAACTCTAAATGAATTTAATAAGGCTAAACTATCGCGTGTTTCTAAATACTTTTGACAATAAGATTTAGCTTCGCTTAAAGCTGCGAAAATAATCGGTCTGCTTATTCTAATATTCTATGCATAGTCTTTTATTATTTGTTATTCCGTTACTTTTTATATTGCTAAATTTTGATCCGCGTACTATTTTCGCATATGTTACTTTGCTTTTTCGAAGAAGAATGGTTTAAGAAATCCGTCTAAATCGTCAAAGGTAACTTTTTTATTTACTTATAATTTTTATATTTTGCTTCGCATTGTTTTAACTTATTAATATTCTCTCTTTCTTTAAACAAACCTTCGTTTTTTTCTATCTTAAAGTTAAACTTAATCGAATATAAAATTATTGATGTTGATAACTTAATCATCATCAACTTAATCCATATTATCCTTAATAATTTCCCTGGCTTAGAGTGGCTAGACATCATCATCGAGATATATATTGGATTATTTTTCCAATTCCCCAAAAAAATCAACAACCGAAGCATCAACTTTCTAAATCCCATCCATGACAACAGCGACCATGATACTATCTGAGGGTATACCATTTTTAACAAATGTAGCAATATTGTTCGATACTCCTGCTAATGTTTTCCTAAGCATTGTTTTATCTTAACTGTACATGCATATGCATATGCATAGTTGGATTTTCTGGTCGTTTGATTGCGGTTTTAGTAACGAAATTAAATTGTCGAAATTGTTCTCGTTTATGTATTCGATATTGCGCTTTGACTGAGGCAAGCTTTAGAATGATTAAAAATCTTTTAGCACGTATTTGTTTAAGGATATGTCTTTTTTTATTACTTGCTTCAGTCCGTAAGGTAAGGCATCATGAGGCTTGCTTGTATCTTTTTCTGTTCGCCATGTTTTTAATGCTATTTATTGAGGTCTAAGGAAGGCCTTATGAAACAGATCATTCGACTTGTTTTTATTTATTATTTAGTTGACCTTACTAAGCACAGTCTATGGGTTTTAGAATGACTTCTTTGAATTCATTTTATTAATATAATAGGTCTATAAATAGTCTCAAACTTCGTAGCTGGCAGTTTCCACGAAAAACACCTTCTCGGCACTTACTTAAGCATATCTACTTATCAAAAATGGTGCTCTAAATGCCCCAAAGCAGTCATCATAACCTAAAAATTTTAACAAAACTGTTAGTGCAAACACAATAAAATTTATTTAGAAGTGAGTAAAATAAACAAAATATACGATCACATCATTTCTTACGCAACTTTCTGATAGAGATTCTTTTGTGATTCTATTTTTATTATTTTGGTTTGCATAGCTTGAATGATGAAGTGGGGGAACGTAAAAACGCTTTTTCCTAAAGTCTAAAATAAACGGGGATGCATTTTTATGCAGATGAATCACTTTAATCCAAGTCGCAATCAAGTAATAGGCCAATCTTTGTTTCTGAAGTTTTGTGGTCTTCATCGTTTTATTTTTATTATGTTTTTGGTGCAATTTTAGATATTTTTGCAGTTAAATAGGATATTACTTCCTGAGGATATTTCTATCTGGCTTATTTGTAAGAAATAAAAGCGAAGTCATCTTTTTATGGAATACTCATTTTGAAAACAAGATTTTAGAATTGATTTTATTTTGTTTTTTTGAGCTGAAATGTCTATACAATCTCAGGAGTGTTCTTGATTTCAGTATTTTTCATGATTGAAGCTGATTTTTTAGGGCGTCCCATTTTAATATTTCTTAATTAAGAATATGTTGACTTTAATATAAATCTAATTGTAGAAATAAAAAAGCGCATAATCAAAGACTATGACAATTTGTCAAGGAAAATAATTGTTCATGGTTTGGCATTTAAAATATTTTAATATTAACCTTATATATGATTGCACGACAATTAATTAATAATATAGATCCAAACATGACAATAAGTAAATAGCAAGCAAACGAAGCGAAATTTTTTCTCATCTCATATAACGATGCAATCACTACACTCAAGTATTTTGTTTTCTTAGTTCAGATAGACAGCGATGAACGATAAAATTAATAATTACTATGAAAATTTTCTTTCATCGGTTATCGACTGGCAGAATAAAAGAACTCCATTGACTGAGGATCTTATTAAAAAGATTACGATGTTCCAGTACTCCCAGTAAATTAATACTTAATTTCAGCTATTTTTTCTCTAAAAATTTGAAAGAACTAAGTAAATACAACATAAATGACATTGAATATGAAAAATTTATAAGTATTCTGAAATAAGCTACAAAATGAACAATTAGCTATATCAATGATCTTATTATATTTAATACTGTATAAAAATTCTTGTAAAAAATACAATACAATAACTTAAAAATAATTCTTCAAATATAAACTTCACAGCTCATAAAATAATAATCATCTGTTGACATGCTTAGTGTTAGAGTACGGCACATTACCTCGTAAATCAGTCGCACGGTTGATGTTGGCATAGTTTGAGAATTATTACTACATTTTTACGCCATGTAAGTCCATGTTTTTTGATGATTTTTGCTACTGTTTTGGTTTCTAGTCGTTGCTTTGTTTTGCGTGTTTTAAGGCATATAATTTTACTAAATATTATCGCTATTTTGCTAAGATTTTCTTGCCGTCTAACTATTACAGTGTCTTGGATAGAATTACGATATAATCCCGATATTTTTGTGCCTTAGTTAGTGGACAATCTTTAAAATTAAGTGTTTTCAAACTTTCCATGCCGCTGATAGTCTCAGAAAGTTAGCCGACATCATCAAGTTAATTTTTCTCCAAATTAACATCTTTGACAACTTTCAAATATTTTAAATCTACATATATTTAAAATATTTACTTGTGATGTTTTTTATTTTGTTTTGCTTGCATTCCAGTTTTTAGAGAGTATAGGCTAAAGCTTGTGTTGTTGCTGAGTCGAATGTGAATGGGGATTGTATTTTTTGTTTTGATATGTATAATTATTGTAGTTTTTGATTGTTTGTTAGATTTTATAGTCTGTTTATGTAATTTGATGAGAGATATAGATGCTCTAAATTGACTAAATTCTAAAATCCTTAAATTCTACTGATATTATTATGCTCCAATTTCAAAACCCTAAGTTTGACCAGCTACCCTAGTCCCTAGATTCTATAAATATAATTATTTCCCAGATGCAAATTGACCAATCCTGAACATTTATCCAAATTAGTAATATTAGTAATTTATTTTTACTACAAATTTATCATGGTGGCTTTGTTTAATTGGATTTTCTATCCTTGTTTTGGTTTCATGAAGCATCCTTTTATTAGTAAGGATTAAGTTATTTATTTTTGAGGTTGCTTTATTAAATGATGGGAGGATGAGGATGGTGGTTGGGAATTTTAGGATTATTAGGATTTTTTATGCAGTTCGGATTATTGTTTTAAGATTTTCTAATGAGTCAGCTGATCGTTTTATTTTGCTCTTGCTATTATTTACTGCATTCTCTATTACGCAAATATCTCAGTTTGCCCATTTTGAGTAGCATTAGAGTTAGCTGCCACCATAATAATAATACACTCCTGAGTATCGAATCCTAGATCGATCAGTTACTATCCTTTCATATAAGAAATAGTGTCCCACTCATCAAACCCATTATCAATAAGTAATTTTATTCGTTAACTAGGCAGATGATCGACTAGTTTGTCTACGAAGCTTTACATTTGATTGGAATTTTGGTTGTGCATCTATTTGGCGTTTAAAATATAATAAGACTTTTGTGGATAAGTAATCTTATAATGAATGCAGTCAAATTAAGAGTAAATGCAGATCATACTTATTTGAAAAGTTCGTTATCGGATTATAAGTTTATTGTGGGGAATATTACGAACTGGGACAATCGCTTCTAGCACCATCTGCCTAATTTCAGAAGTGCTTCAAGAGCTTGATCATTCTACTATTTTTGATTGTTTAATAGATGCCTGTTTATCTTTGACGCTAGTTTTGATGAGTGTTACTACTTGATAAGGTCTTTATTTGGACAGTCCTTAATGTTTATAAATGCTAGTAGTCCCATTACTTTTTCAGTCTATTTTACAAATTTTTCGCCTTTTTTCGTAAAAGGTAATAACTCAAGTTTGGCTGTCTCGATGCTCTACTATACATTGCCTTGCTTGATAAGGTTAATGACTTTTAAGCATCTGATCGAAAACACTAGCTCATTATTTTGCTATGAAGTTTCAAACTGCGGGTCAATTATTTTAATTTTGCTGAGTGCTTGCTAAATATCGCCACTTCTGATCAAATTCTTGATTTCATATCTCTGCTTAATCATATTTTCATCGACTTGAGGCACTAAACTAGATTTAACGATTACTTTGTACACCAGCCTATTCGCTAAAAGTTTTGGCAACATCGTACAGCCCTTCTGATAATAGGAAAGACATGATGTGTTACTTCAAATTCTGGGAATTATTGGGCTTGAAGTTATGCAACCATTATTTGAGTTTTATGACGGGTTTCTATCTTGCTGCCATAACTTATGTTACTTATTCATCATCGCTGTCTTAATATTGTGCTCGTCTTGCCATTATATTTCTCATTATGAACACAAGTTATAATCTTACTCAAAGTATGTGCATAATATTTGGCAATATTCCGAAAAAATTATTGGAATGTTAGCATGGTTGATTGACTTAACTATTTTGTTGTAATCATAATCATAATCTTTTCATTTTCTATACTATTTTTAAGATTTACAATGAAAACTTTGAGTATTATCAAAATCAATATTATTTGAGCCTAAGTGTTGTAGTCTCCATAGTTTTCAAAAATTATTGAGCTTTATCAATAGCTCTACTCGTGTTTTATAATACCGAAATAAGCCTATTCTACTTGGAATCCCCATAACTCTGATAATTCGTGCTAGTACTGCCATATTTCTTAACTTTATAACACTAAACCCGAAACTGTTCTTCCCGATTTTTCCAAAATATTTTGCGATCTTCAAGCATCCTTCGATACTCCTTAATCTTACTACATTATTATTACAGCGCTCTTGCTCGTACTTCTAACAATTTATTAATGCTTGTTCGCTAGGAATCTTCGTTGTAGTTACTGCGGTTTGTGTTTTCGCAAGTTTGGTACTCGTAGGGTTTTAGCTGCCGTTAGGACGTGGATTGCATCATCTTTTTTTTATTTTTTCGAATTTTAATTAACTACCTGTATAATTATTAAACTTAGTTCATTACTTAAATACTAATAAGCAATCCATCAACAAATTTTTAAATATTATAATTTCATCAATACAAATAGTCAAATTCATACATATTCAGGCAATGTGTTCAAGTCTATATGTCACTATCTTATTATTATAAATATAGATCTTTTTATGATAGTAATTATAGTTATAGTTATGCTATTGAAGAACATTCGGAATATTATAAACATAGCAAAAAAATGCATACAACTTCCATTCTCAAAGAAGTTGATACAAATTTACAGACTAAGGACACTAGTACTGATGAACAGAAGTGGCTCAACAAGAACGATGTGCTTAAATTAAAATCTCAATTTAAAGGTATACAGATCAAACTGCTTAATATGTTCACTGTTGCCAAAAGTTAACTCAGTACTAGTTATCAGAGAACTGTTTGTAAAGTTAAACGAATATAAAAATGTATGAATTATGATAGCTTTAAACCTATGGCTTCCTTCTGGAATTTAATGTAAGAAATCGAACATGAGTTAGAAGAAAAAAGTGAAGAAATCTGTTAAAATGTATAAAAATTAGTAGTTAATCAATTTTTATTTGATCAATTAATGGCTTTCTTACCTGATTCATGTACCAGTTAGAAATTTATGACTTCGCATAAAAAGATCAACAATAGTAGTATTTTATCAGGTGGGAAACTATGTCATAAGATGAACAATCAAACTATCGCAGATTTGGAAACTATTTCTGATAATTAGTACAAAACAGCACTTAAAATTCGGCCTAATGATAAGCGTATCGATAATCTAGGATGCATTTCTGGTAAATGGGATGTACTTGAAATTATCAGTCTTGAGAATAAGCAAATTTCAAGAATGATTCCCTTTTCGACTGTGATTGCTGATACTCTACAGGAAATTAATTTAAGTAGCAACGAAATATCAAAGCTAGATTTTCTAAAATAAGCGGAGTACCCTATACTACGAACGCTTAATTTTCGTAATTGTGCGATAATATAGAGAAGAACTTGATTACAAATTTGGACGGACTTCAACACTCAAAACTGCCTCATCTAAAATTTCTAAACTTATCGGATAACAAACTAAAAAGACTGGACCATCTTTCATAATGTTACTTCCCTGAACTGATTGAAATAAATCTTTCAATAAATCGTTTATAAAAAATGGATGTTCTAATTCGCTGTGATTTTCCTAAACTGTAAGTGCTAAACATAGACAGAAATAGTATAACTAGTATCGATTTTATTTTAAGCTGCACTTTTTATAGGATTAAAATATTTTCGTTTTGTTACAATTAATTGGCAAATATTGACTGTCTCAAGAAGTGTCGATTAATGAAATTGTAAGCATTACTGGGTTACAATAATAAGATTTAAAGTATTGATTTTTTGGAAAGTTGCGATTTTCCACAACTTAAATAAATCATCCTAAGTACTTAATAATTCATTTTATAGATAATAACAATATTAAGGATATTAGCGTAGTGTAAAAGCTGAAATTTACTAATTTGATTGAATTTGACTTGTAGAACAATAAAATTGAACCTGAAGAAGTCTTTTGTTTTACTACAAAGAGTAGTCAGTCCAAAAAAGCAAAGAAAAGGTACCCCTTCATTCAGCTGTGAGTGCAGTTCGTTACTAATTTATTTTTCATTTATATTTGGTCATTTTATCGATTTCACTGTTAAGTTGTAATATCAAATTAATTTACTACTGTATAATAGTTAACTGTAATTATAAATTGGCTCAAATTGAGTATATAATTATGGAAGTGGAAATTTAATTCATAATATATTGAAATGATACGGACGTAATAGATACCAGAAGAGCTTCAATAAGACTACCAGGACAACCATGAAAGAAGAAACTTCGCCTTTGTGAACCTCTACCCCAAAATGGCTGGAAGATTTGACAATTATTTATCTATTTTCTGTCCTATTATCAAAGCACCAGAAGTAACCACGGTCAAGAAAAACCTACTAGAGTACTTGAAGCTCCTGACAGTCCACAATTACTTGAAGTTAGACTCTCACTTCGCAAATAGCATCTTCTAAACTTTGGTTGGGTTAAGTTTAGATAAGCATCGGGATGAATTTTAATTGGCCATGCTCATGCTCGCAAATGAAGATCTTCAGCGAAAATATCTTGACTTTTTGGTAGAGAGCCTTGCAGTGAACTATATTGACCATTAAAATCTTGGCTTGTATGTGCTGTACAAGTTGATGAAGAACAGCATCTTACTTTTGGAAGGAAAAATCAAAGGACCTAATGTGACATCAACATCAATTGACAATTTGGTTAATCTATGCATGAATCAGATACAATTGCGCTCACTAGATTTCAATTATGCGAATGACTGCTCGAATTTCTTACTAACTTGTGGCTTGGTTATCAAAATGGTTCGAAAATTTGCGACTAAACATATTCTAGAAGCTGTTAAGTTTGAGCGTGTATGGGTCAAAATACTTGAAAAAATTTACTCGGCGCAGCCTTAAGATATACCTGTTTATCTGATTAACTCACTTTTTGGGTTATTTTAACAGTTATGTATGCTTAAGCAAGGCCCATTCTTCGAAAAACTTTAAGTGAAAGAAATCTATGATTTTATGCTTAGCTTAACCAGCAGATTTGCCCTCGAGTGTGAGAACATTAACAATTTTTGGGAGAGTTATTTCAAAGTGCGCTAAAGTATACTTAATCCGCCTTTCTAGAACATCAACACAGTTTCCCTATCTGGGATTTTCACAAGCTTACTAGTTATTTTGCCTAAGAACATAGAAGAAGTCGCTCAAAAGTTAAAAGTTGCCGATAACTTGATTCTGTGCTCAACTTTAAAGCATGGAGTGACTTAAATGAAGATGTTTTTTTAAATATATGACAACCCAGAATCTTAAAGGCTTCCCTAAAATACTTTTATACAAGCTTCTATCAAATCCTTATACACAAACATCGCAGACCCCAAAGATAACGATTGTTACTGTCACGCTATGAACGATCTAAATCGACTTCTATAATTCTTGAAAAAATTGAAAGGGACACAATTGGAATTTTTACCTGATTTTACAAAAATGTACAACTTCTTGGGACCTTTAAAAATAGTTATGCGCAAAAATAGCCAGTTCGTGCTTGAAGGCAACAATATGGAGGTCATCGTTGAAATGCTATTATAGTTTATTAACAAAACTCCTGACACAGCACCAGAAAACAAACAGTTATTCCTCGATTTCATTCAATAAATCAGCGTGTGTATAAAGTAGAAAGTTGCAAAAATACCATCGTCAGAAGGAAACAATATGAGCAAAGCATTCGTTAGAATAATGGATATATTCTAAAAATGTCTAAAAAACATCAAAAGGAACTCTATTTACCTGAACTGCATTCGATATCAGGTGCTCGCCTGTTAACAATTTTTAAACCTTATCTTAGATTCTAGATTTAAATAGTCATTCTTCTATACCTAACAGATATTTGAGCTAGTGATTATTCGTTCAAAATTTGATCCAGATATTAAGAGGATTGTTAGCGGGCTCATTAAAAGCTCTGGGAAAGAATCTGATACTAAAAGGCAAAAATGCTTTGACACTTTGTGTAAAATCGTGTTCTCTCAGCAAAAGATTTTGTATATTGAGCTACTATTCGACCTTGCAGAAACACATTACAACGATGAAAAGATCATGAAATTCATGAGAAATGAAAGAGGTCGCATTCTTGCAATTTGTTGTACAACTCGCTACTTAGATAAAGACTCAATGACTCGCAACATTCTATTCAATATTACTTCTCAATTGGCAGTTAAAAATAATTCATATTCTGCGGGCATCGCTGCTGACTTATTATAATTAATCAATTTATAACCTGTTACATTTGCTTTTTACTAAAAATTGACGGAGGTAATCTACAAATAGCTTGAAGTGTTAAGAATATTGAAGAAAGAAAGGCCTGATGCTGGGATTGACATATATATCCTCTTTATGTTCTCGAATCTACTAATCAGAATGTTGTAAAGAATGTCTGATACTTAAGTCAGTAACCAGTGCACTTGGATTGAACGTAAACTTTTATTTATACTTAGGTGCCTAAATTTATCATATGATCTCTTGCGAGCTGCTCAAATACGTTTGCGACATTACACAAATTGATAAAGATGGACCAAAACTTCTAAAACTGCGAAACGAAATCGAGAAGCACACGAATAGAGTTAAGGTTCTAAAATGTATTGAGCAGACTGACTTTTTAAAATGCATGGTAGCAGCCAGATTGAGCTTGTAGGCCTCCAATCAACCTTAAGTGGTTTGGACTTCGCTCAAGGATGAATATATCAACATTGAAGCTCTTGGTATTAAGCAATTCGCTTAAGATTACAAAAATGATCCTGTAGGTGTAATCATTACGTTTGGCATTAGTAAAAAGCTCATCAAACATAGTCGACAAGCTAGATCATGATTCAATCAAATTAATAGTAGTATTAAATTAGTATAATAAAAGAAATGCGAATATTAATTTTGTCTATATAAAATCATAAAATTATTAACAATGATTTACTGTCTTAGAAGTCTATCTTGTTAATATTCATAATATTTATATTGCTGTGAAATAATAATATAATTTAAAATGTTATAATAAAATTGCCATATTAATTAAGATGAACTAATAAGTAGTCCATCTTCAACAAATAGAGAACAATGTGAAATCTGTTCTCAAATTGCCTACTGATGACCCTGCATTTTACAAGCACATCGCGAACATACTTGCAGAGGAGCCACCAATCAGCGGGCCTGAGATCTATGAGCTGGTTGCTGATTTTTTTTAACTGTTCCAAATTAGCAGAACTTAAGCTATTAAAAAGTGTGACTTACTGTTCAATGCTTTGAAGAGTGTCAAAGGGTATCTGAAGAATTAGACCAAGTATAAATTGACTGCTGAACAACTTGGCAGAGTTGTCATCTTGGAAAACGAACTCAAGCTAGAAGATGCTAGACAACCACTTTTTGCAAGCAAGCCGACTGCAGGAAACAGCAATACTGAAATGACTAAGTGGAAGAAGAAATAAAAGGGAAAAGATACTTAACTTGACAAAGCTGCGGCTATTTTCTAAAGACACATGAAAGAAATCGAAAAGAAAAACAAAGAGTTACCACCAGTCCAAATTCGAAGAGATAGAGAAGGCAGTGGTAAAAATAATGATTTGATTCTCGAAAATATTAGCTTGGTTATTGCAGGAAAGACTTTGCTTGAGGCTACTAATCTTAAACTGTCATATGGCAAGAAGTATGGTCTAGTGGGTAGAAACGGTATCGGTAAGACATGTTTGATGAATGCCTTGGCCAGAGGTTAATTTCCTAAAACTCCAACTCACTTACAAATTTTATTGGTTGAGCAGTAAATCAGAAACACAGCTAAAACAGTAATGGAGACAGTGCTCGAGACCGATATTGAAAGAGAGGCCTTATTTAAATAACAGGATGAGCTTGAGAAAGACGAGGGTAACAAAAATGCAGCTAAAAGACTTAATGAAATATATAAAAGACTTTAATTGATTGAAGCTAATAAAGCTGAATCCAAGGCTGCTGCTATTTTAGGAGGTCTTGGTTTCACTCCTGCTATGCTTAACAAAACAATTGGCTCGCTATCAGGAGGTTGGAGAATGAGAGTAGCACTCGCAAGAGCCCTATTCGTTGAACCCGACATTTTACTTCTCGACGAGCCTACAAACCATTTAGATTTGGATGCTGTCATGTGGCTGTAAGACTATATCACGACCTGCAAGAACACTGTAATTATCGTTTCGCATGCACGATAGTTCCTTAACGTAACATGCAATGAAATCATTCATTACTACAACTAAAAACTGCACTATTACAAAGGAAACTATGACACCTTTGAGAAACTTAGGATCGAGAACAAATAAAGACAGAAGAAAGATTTCGATAGTCAACAAATGAAGTTATAACATATGCAGAAATTCATCGATAAATTTAGATTCAATGCCAAAAGAGCTTCTCTTGTGCAGTCTAGAATTAAAGCTATTCAAAAGATGGAGTTGGTTTAATAAGTTATTGAAGATCCTACTTGTGTTTTTATCTTCCCTTCACCTGATAAGCTTAGACCGCCACTTCTTAGAATCTAGGATGGTTATTTCTCTTATAAAGACAGCGATTATATTTTGAGAAACGTGAATTTTTCAGTCGATATGTAGTCCAGAATTGCTATCGTTGGTGCCAACGGTGTCGGTAAATCTACGTTGCTGAAATTATTAGTCGGAAAACTGAACTTGACAACAGGAAATTCATATAGAAATGGTCGATTACTCTTATCAATGTTTACTCAACATCATATCGATCAACTCAAACTTCCAATGTCACCCCTTGAACAATTCATGCACGATTTCCCAGGTGCAACTCAATAAACTTACCGCAGCCATTTAGGTTCATTCGGTATTACAGGCAATCTGGCATTGAGACCTAACTATCTACTTTCAGGAGGTCAGAAATCAAGAGTAGCATTCTCATTGGCAATGTGGCAAAACCCTCATATTTTAGTACTCGATTAACCAACCAACCATTTAGATATTGACGCAGTTAATGCTCTCATTGTGGCACTTAATAATTATAACGGCGGTGTTATTATTGTGTCTCACGATCAGCATTTGGTATCAACTGTGTGCGAATAAATTTGGTATATCAGGGATACTAGATTGAAAAAATTCTCAGGAGATTTTGAAGATTATAGAAGAATGTTGTCGTTAGGCAAATTATGATAAATCAATAAAAATGCAAATCATTAGTCATCAATCATCAATATAACACTCAATAATTTTTTATTCACACCTGCGTTTTCATTGTTATTAATTTTAGCTGTTGAATTCTGAGTCATTGCTAAAAGTGTTGCTCCTCTCGTGATTTATAGCATCATAAGCACGTTTCCATTATAAGCCTTTTTTCTTAATAGATTGATACTACCAAATGACCTTTTTGATCCATCGCCAAGCTTCATGATAGTCCTGATTAGAACTTAGTTAAGGTTTATGTTATACTTTATTCATCATATTGACCATAGCCTGTGCAATACCTTTAACTTTCTTATATTCCTGCAATTGTGTACAACTTTATTGCAATAATAATTTCATTTCCTGTTTTTAATTCTAAACTTGCATGAATTTTTTCTCTAATATTTAGATCTGATTTAAAACTTGCGTTTGTTATCTGATTGTACTTTATTCAATATATTTAACTTTCTGTTTCTATTGTTGAAGTTCTAATTACAAATTTCTGATTTTATTTTGTAAGTCAGTGTAGGATGACAGCTGTGATTGTCTCGGTGAATGTGATACAAATGTTGATGTTTGTTATTGTGGGTTTATAGGCTAACCGTAGATGTATTTGCGGGTTGTTTTTGCTGCCGAACGAGCAGTTTGTGCTCTGTTTGAGTTTTAATTCTATTTTTGAAGGTGGTCGTTCATATATTAAGAGATAATAACGACTATATTATTAATTATCAGTTCATTTATAACAATTAAGGATTAGCAATGATTATAATTATTCATCAATTAATTGATAATTATCTGGAATTATCGTAAAATTTAATTAAATATCCAAAATAACATT
>APMI01009069.1_pt1 | contig 16431 bp, 17 predicted proteins | sample 667938 | NCBI WGS metagenome assembly APMI01 (sample SAMN01084076, study PRJNA167559) | wastewater metagenome | biome: Wastewater | place: Denmark: Ejby Moelle, Odense | collected 2011-11-28 | reverse complement strand
CAAGTTAATAAAATTATATTCTTATGAAAAGGTTTAAAATATATTCGGTTGTTATCTTTTTTATAGGTAGCTGTTCCTTGTTATTTAGTTCATGCAGTAAATTTCTGAAAGAAGATCCGCTGGATACAAAAATCTCCGGCCAATTTTGGAAAACCCCTGCTGATGCGCAATCTGCTGTAAATGGTCTTTATTTCGGTGGAGTTCCTTACCTGAATAATATTGATGTAGATGGCGGTTGGACGCCTAAAGCTACCATGTGGGGCGGCATCATGTCGGGACTTTTTGTTGATAAACGCAAAGACAGAACGTTTACAAACGCCTCTGAAAACGCTACATTTAACATAGAATCGTTTAACGCTACTGCGCAGAAATTATGGAGCGAATTTTATATTGGTATTTCAAGGGCTAATTTTGTGATTACCAATATTCCTAAAATGGCAGGTGTGCTGGATGATGCTAAAATAAGCAACTATGTTGCCCAGGGAAAATTCTTTCGTGCCTTAGCATATTTTTCATTGGTAAAAGATTTTGGTGATGTTCCTCTCATATCGGAAGCCTATACCTCTACTGAAGGTATTTTTAAAGAACGCACACCGGCTGCTGATATTTATAAATTTATCGAACAGGATCTGCTCGACATTGCTGAAGGTAGTGCATTGCCAGATAAAGCATTTTACGATAATGGTTGCTATGTTACCAAACCCATGGCGCAATCACTGTTGGCACAAGTTTACCTGCAATGGGCCGGTGCCCCGCTCAATGGCGGTAATGAACTTTATACTAAAGCCGCCAATATGGCTAAAAAAGTGATTGCAGGAGGAAAGCACATGCTTATTGATGCTAACGGTACTACAAATGCACTTAATTCTGCATTTAACGTTATCAAAACAACAAAATCTTCAAACGAAATTATTTACGCTAAGGAGTACAACATGACGAGCTTTAACGTAGGCAACTCGTATGCTGTTCGGTCAATTGGTACGGATGCTTTCCAATGGAAAGACGCTAACAATAATAACGTTTTTCGCCCGGGAGGCGATGTGCTGTATAACGCTTATCTGCCTTGTAATATGCTGTTCAACAGCTATGCACCGGCAGATATTCGTGGAATGGAAAAGCAATTCTTCTTTCGAAATTATACAGATGCAACCAATGTTACACATACATTGAACAACATCGGAAACTGGGCTTGGTTTGATGAAACAGGGTTGAAAAACGGGCGTGACGGTGATAACAATATGCCTATGATCAGGTATGCCGAAATACTGTTGATTGCTGCTGAAGGCTTAGCAAGAACAGGTCAGGAAGTTGAGGCTAGAAGCTATCTCAATCAGGTACGCAAGCGGGCCGGCCTGGCTGATGAAACAGCTGGCGGTAGCGCTTTAATACAATCAATATTAACCGAACGTTTACATGAATTCCCATTAGAGTTCAAAATCTGGGATGATATTCGTCGTACGCGACTGTACCCCGAAGAAGACGGCATGCAATCAGGCAGATTAAAATGGGTAGCTCTTGCAAGTGCGAAGATACAAAACAAGCCCGACGGCAGTATCAAGGTTGGGGCTATACCAGAGTATGCTTTGCTTTGGCCTATTCCATTGAGAGATATGCAAGCCAACCCCGGATTGAAAAACCAAAATCCTGGATGGAATTAAATAATTGCTGTAACATTAAAACAGAGAGGCTGTCTTCGTGTTTAGAAGACGGCCTCTTTTTTTATCTTTATCATCATGTTGAACATTCGCCCCATACAGCAAAAGGATAATGCAGCCATTGCAAAAATTATTCGCCATGTATTAGCAGAGCATGGTGCTGCTAAGCCTGGCACTGTATATTTTGATTCCACAACAGATGATTTGTATAGCCTTTTTCAAACAAAGGGTTCCGCTTATTTTATTGTGGAAGAGAATGAAATAATTATTGGTGGCGCCGGTGTTTTTCCCACGCCCGGCCTGCCCCTGGGATGTTGCGAACTGGTAAAACTCTATCTTGGTAAAGACGCACGGGGAAAGGGATTGGGAAAAAAGCTGATTGAAAAATGTTTTGAATCGGCAAAAAACATGGGCTATACTTCCCTGTACCTGGAAACCATGCCTGAACTTTCTGCCGCAATAGGCCTGTATGAAAAATTGGGCTTTGAAAGGCTTGCGGCAGCTTTAGGAAATTCGGGCCATTTTGGCTGTGATATCTGGATGCGGAAAAACCTGATGGTATAAAACCGGCTTATAAAAAGCTGAACGAGATATTGATTTATTTAAGGGGATGAATCTGTATGGAACTGAGATAAATATTTTCTACCGGCATTCCCGGCAGGGAGCTATTCATTTCTGTATCACCCTGGAATTTCCCCTCAATTTTTCCTTTAACACTTAATTGCCCTGAAAAACAACTATAATGTTGTTGTAATTTACCGTTTCCAAAGTTCACAATATGACCGCCATAATCCCAGCCAAAGCCATAAAAGCTGATGGGTTTGTTATCATTCAGTTTTACAAGCTCAGCAAGTATAGTGCCTGTTTTAATTCCATTTGCAAAATGATATACTGAATTTTTATTTTCTATTTGAATCATAGCAATCTGCTTTTCATGTGAAGCCTCTTTCCAAAATATTTTAATTTCTTTGGGTGTGCCCTTCCATAAACTGTGGTAAATTCCCTGGAATATTCCTTCTACATAATTAGAATCTGTTGTAATATTTTCTTTACCTGCTTTTTGCTCGATGATTAAATATGTATCAGACATTTTTATTCTACCTATGCCGCTACAGGTAATAAGTGTGCTGCTGTCATTTACAGGTTTTTGTACCTGCGGTTCCTTAACTATTGTTGCTGGTGAATCAGTAACAATAGCAGGAGCCGGCTGTCTGCTGTTTTCATGGCAACTGAAAAATATCAGGGATATTATTAAGACAATTAAAATATTGTTCATGTGTTTATTTTTATGTTTTTAATGGTCACATGGAATTCGCCTGACAAACATTCCCGGTTTGTATGCAAGAATTCTCATGGCTCATTTCATTTTTCTTAATTTGAACGTAATTGTTACAAATTTCAAACCAAATGCAAAAACGCATCTGCGGTTGCTGATAAGCTTTAAGAACTGGGACCCGCTCCGAATGCGTTCGGAGGAGATATTAGGTCTACCCCAAAAAGGTTAGCGCGCCTTATATCTTATATCTACAAGGGGGCACTTTAGGCATCAAAATATATTTACCTTTACCAATAAAATTATTTGAGTTGTATGCGAAAAGGGATGTGGTTAATGATGATGTTGCTGATGTGTGCTGTAGCATTTGCGCAGCAAACAAACCATGCAAATTTTACCCGGTTTACAGATGATGCTCATTGGGCAATTGTATCCGAATCATTAGTTAACCTTTATAAAGAACCAAGCTTTAAAGCAGAAATGATTTCGCAGGCTTTGCTGGGCACGCCTGTTAAAATACTTGCCAAAGATAAAAACTGGCATTTGCTGCAAACGCCTGAAGGTTATGAAGGATGGGTAAGTGCTCCTTTGATTGATATAAGCAGGGCAACGCTTCACCAGTTTAATACGCGCCAGCGGTTAATTGTAACCGCTAATAATGCATTTATTTATTCAGCTCCCCATAAAACTGCTCTAATTGTTTCTGAGGTGATAATGGGCAATATTTTATTTCTTGAAACGGTTAAAAAAAGGAAAGGTTATTATAAAGTTTCATTTGCTGATGGCAGAAAAGGTTTCATTTCGCCAGGCGCGGTAAAAACATGGGATGAATGGAAAAACACCATTCAGCTTACAGGTGCCAGCATTGAAAAAACAGCCGAAAAATTTATCGGCCTTCCTTATTTTTGGGGTGGTACCTCTTCGCGTGGAATGGACTGTAGCGGTTTTACAAAAACTACTTACCTGATGCATGGTATTATTTTACCCAGGGATGCAAGGCAACAATACCTGACGGGTGTTTCCATCGATTCAACAAATAATTTTAGTAAACTGCAAAAAGGAGATCTGCTGTTTTTTGGCAGAAAAAACCCTGAAGACACCACCCAATATAATATTATACACACCGGCATTTACCTGCATGACCGGCAATTTATTAATGCTGATTCCAAAGGCATCACAATAAGTAGCCTGGATCCGTCAGACAATAATTTTGATGCCCACAACAGGCGGCGCTACGTAATTGCAAAACGAATTTTAAATGTGCCGGAAAACGGTACCTGGCGTATTTTTAATCATCCCTGGTATCAATAAATTCAAATTTTTATGGTAACAAAAAGAAGAAATTTTATTAAATCTTTCGCTGCTTTGAGTGGTGCATCTTTAATAAATTTTAATGGCAAGGCAAAAAGCTGGATGCAAAAGCCGTCGGCCAATTCAAAATTACAGCTGCGCTGGACGCCTTATGACCTGCAACTGAAGCATGTTTTTACAATTGCCAATAGCTCAAGAAAAACCACGCCGGTTGTGTTGACAGCTTTGACTTATGACGGTGTAACGGGTTATGGCGAAGCTTCGCTTCCTCCTTACCTTGGAGAGTCGCAGGCATCGGTAATGGAATTTTTAAAAAAGATAGACCTTTCAGGATTTCCCAACCCGTTTTACAGAGAAGAAATATTGCAATATATAGATAAGATTGCTGAAAATAACACTGCCGCCAAAGCGGCTGTGGACATAGCTTTGCACGATCTTACCGGTAAACTAATGAATCAGCCCTGGCACAAAATCTGGGGGCTGAACACTTCTAAAATTCCTGATACGACTTACACAATTGGTATTGATACAGATGATATGATTCGTACCAAAGTAAAGGAAGTGGAAGGGCAGTTTAATATTTTAAAAGTAAAATTGGGCACCACCGATGATAAAAAAATTATCAATGCCGTAAGGTCTGCCACGCAATTGCCTTTGTCAGTTGATGCCAACCAGGGATGGAAGGACAAACATTATGCTCTTGATATGATCAACTGGCTGAAAGAGCAAAATGTGGTCATGATAGAACAGCCGATGAATAAATATAACCTGGAGGATATGGCCTGGATCAATGAAAGAAGCCCTTTGCCGGTTTTTGGCGATGAATCGGTACAGCGTTTAAGAGATATTCAAAGAGTGAAAGGTGTTTTTTCCGGCATTAACATTAAGCTGATGAAATGTACCGGCCTGCATGAGGCCTGGAAAATGCGCAATCTTGCCGAATCATTAGGTATGAAAATAATGATGGGTTGCATGACAGAAACTTCCTGTGCCATTTCTGCCGCTACACAATTAGCCGCCGGTATTGATTTTGCTGATCTGGATGGCGCGTTATTAATTTCTAATGATGCATTTGACGGCGCCAAACTTATTAAAGGGAAAGTGATTCCTACCGACTTACCGGGCATTGGCCTAAAGCCCAAAATAAAAGTTGATTATAAATAGGCCAGACAAAATGCGCATACATCAGAGGCTGGTTGTAAGAAATTTTACGAATTCAAATAAGGACGAGGTTCAAAAAACTTTCAGGCTCATCCGGCGTTACAACAATCTTTTTACCATCAGTCATTTTTATTAAAATGGAGTTGTTAAGATTCGTAACAAACCAGGTCATCTTACCGAATTTTCTGTTGTAAAATTTGCCGTAATAACCAAATAATCCGCCATTGCCAAAAACGCGTAAACTGAAACGCAGGTCTTTTTTTGCAATCCTTTCAATACTTTGGAAACTTTTCAAGGCAAAATTTTTATTCCCCAAAGGTCTCTTTATTACCAGCATTTGGTTTTCTAATTTATAACCTGTTGTACTAAATCCCCAGCTAATAATAAAAATGATAAGTGTTAAAGCTAATATGCAAATGGTAACCCAAAAAATATATTGCTGAAAAAAAAGAATCGGCAAGTTTACACCTATTAGTATAAGGCTGCCAATGATTGTTATGATTTTTGTTGTTGTGTTCAGGCTTGCTTTAAACTCCATATCACTTTAGCTTTAATATCCAGTTTGTCATTACCTCCAAAGCTTTTGGCGAAATAGTTTGTTCAATCTCCGCATACTCAGCTACCGCACCGGTTTTAGCTTCCTGAAATAAATGATTTAATCCTTGTAACTCTACAATTTCAAAATTTTTATTACCCGCTTTTTGAAGTGATGTTTTCCAGCCGGCAAGATTTTCCTTTGCAATTACCTGTACATCTTTACTGCCGTTAATAGCCAGTACAGGAATTTTTAGTTTGCTTAAATAAATATCAGGATTGAATTTTATAAAATATTGAAACCAGGGGCTGGCTGAGGCTTTAGCCTGTTGATTGATGATTTGTTCTTTTAAGTTGGCAGCCGGTTGTTCAGCAACAGGCAGCATATTGATTTGTGCAGCAATTTCTTTCTTAAGTTCATTTTCCAAATCGTTGCCTTTATAATTTTTTATGAAATCATAAATTTTTTGTGAAGCGGCTACATTTGACTGTAAAGCAGTTTCGCTTTCACCGCCTGATTTTCCAACTGCATACACTTGCAGCGCCATCAGTTTATCAATCGCAATCCCCGGTCCAGCCATCGACACAATAAAGTTTACGTCTTTATTTTTTACAGCTACCATTGGCGCTATCATGCCGCCCTCGCTGTGGCCCATGAGGCCGATATTTTTATAGCCTCTTTGTTTCAGCCATTCTACAGCGGCATTAATATCTGTGGCAAAATCAGCAGACGTAGCGCCATCTTTGCCTTTGGAGGAACCGCCAATGCCGCGGTCATCTAATCTTAAAACACCAATACCATTATTTGTGAAATGATCGGCAATGACCCAAAAAGGTTTATGTTCAAATAAAGTTTCATCACGATCTTGCAGGCCACTTCCCGTTATCATTACCACCACGGGAAACTGTTTTTTATTCTTTGGGGTGGTCAGTGTTCCTGCTAAAGTATTCCCTTGCGCAGCATTTACAAAGCTGATTTCTTCAATGTTATAATTAAATGGTGGCTTAGGTGTCTGCGGGCGCTTCAAATCAGTAGTAGATTTTCCATCTGATTTTTTAAAAGTCAATGGAAGGTTCATGCCGCCCTGCGTGAAAGTACCGCTAATACTGTCTCCGGCAAGTTTTCCTTTGTAAATAACAGTTAGTTTTTTTATTTCAAATTGTAATTCATTACCCAGAAATGTAGTTGCATCAACAGGAATACCCTTTGCACCTTGCAGGGGGCTGTCCATGGTTGAGTGCAAAGAATCGCCGTTTTGGTTGATATGCAATACCAGCGGAAGTTGCATGCCTTGTACAGTAAGTGCACCCTTCCAGGAGCCAATTATGTTCTGCGACAGCAGAGAGTTTGCCAAAAACAAAAATGGCATCAAAATAATATAAACAGGCTTCATAAATTTTATCTAAAAATAATACAAAAAAACCACCAGTAAAAAACCGGTGGCATTCATTTCGGACTCGTTTTAATTTTCAGCAAGCAAATAGAGGTCTTGGACTGCAAATATAATATTATTGTTCAGATAACTAACAATTGTTAGTAAAAAAATTATATTTTAATTTTTTGCCCGTCAAAAGCTAATTGTCGCGACGCCGGCAATTGCTCATTCATCACTTCCTGAAAGCCCATTTGATGCGATATATGTGTAAAATATACCTGCGGAATTTCCAGCTCATCTGCAAAATTTATCGCCTCCTGTAATGTAAAATGAGAAATATGTTTTTCATGGCGCAGCGCATTTAATACCAGCACCTGGGAGCCTTTTATTTTTTCTTTTGATGCGTCTTCAATGCGGTTGGCATCAGTAATATAAGTAAAATCGCCAAACCTAAAGCCCAGCACAGGCATATGCAGGTGCCACACGGGAATTGGCTCAATTTCAAGGTCGCCAATCTCAAGCGGTGCGTTTGCAATCAGGTGTAAATTAATGACGGGAATGCCGGGGTATTTAAATCCGGTAAATGCATAATTGAATTCTTCCTGCACCCTCTCCAGCGTGGCTTTTGTAGCAAATACATCCATAGGTTTTTGCTGAAAATAATTGTAAGCACGCACATCATCCAGCCCGGCAATATGATCTTTGTGCGAATGCGTAAGCAGCACAGCATCCAGCTTATTTACAGTATGCGTCAGCATTTGCTGCCTGAAATCCGGGCCGGTATCTACTACAATTGTTGTGTTTGCTGATTCCACCAGAATACTTGAACGTAATCGTTTATCTTTTGCGGCTGGCGATTTACATACCTCGCAGTCGCAGCCGATCATGGGTACGCCGCTGCTGGTACCGGTACCTAAAAATGTAATTTGTATGGGTGGATAAGACAAAGAAATATAAAATTTAATAGCAAATATTGGTCGGAAAAACTGCTAATTATCATCTGTAGTTGTTTCAATCAAAATTTCATGATACAATTTTTTTGAAGTATCGTTCAGCAGTTCAGGGTTGATTTCCAGTTGCGGAATCAGTTCAAGCAAAGTATTGATGCGGCCTTCGGTTTGTAAAAATTTATTTAGGACCACAACTTTTTTATTTTCCAAAATGCAATAGCCACTCTGAAAAGTACCACGCTCATACCGCAATACATAACCGCTTTGTTCGGGAATTGCTTCTAATTTATCTAATGTTGTTTGAGTGTATTTTATCATGCTGCAAAGATAACAAATTGCATGGGGCTGTTGAAGTATTACGGATGGGTTGCTAAATTACTTTTGTCAGCATTTTAGTGTCGTCATTAGCAAGCTTTATTAAAAATTTATTCAGGTTTCTTTTTTGCTGCTTTTTTTACTTTTCTTTCTTTTAAAATAGATGCAAGTTTATCTAAAGTAGCTTCGTTATCTACTTTCAAGATTTTTTTAATTACATTTAATTTTTCTGTGTCCAAATGCATATCCTCTTTATATACCTACTAATTTACGTTATTTTGTAGAATTGGTGACAGCACGCAAATAATCAACTACACAAGATGCTGTTTAAAGCAATCGGTTTTAAACAATAAATCTATTAGCTAAATCTTTAATTTTGTATATGCTTCTGAATAAAAACAATATTCTTGAGAAACTCAGAGAAATTAAACCCGAATTGGAAAGCAAATACCAATTAAAGGAATTAGCGTTATTTGGCAGTTATGCCCGTAACGAAGCCACTAATGACAGCGATATTGATATCATGGTAAAAATGGGGACCCCTTCTTATACTAACTTATGCAACACAGCTTATATTTTATACGATTTATTCCCTCAAAAAAAAGTGCAGGTAGTCAGTCAGGGCGGTATTAAAAAACATTATTTTGAACGTTTGCAAAAAGACCTGATTTATGCCTAAACGGGATGATGATTTTTTAATAATGGATATTCTTGAAAGCTACGAAGCCATAGAAGAATATGTGAAGGGCTATTCTTATTCAGAATTTTTGAACGATAGGAAAACAATTGATGCTGTCGTTAGAAATTTTGAAATTATTGGAGAAGCTTCAAAAATGATTTCTATTGAAATGAAGAAAGAGCACTCGCTTGTAAAATGGCGCATGATGAGTGATTTTAGAAATATTTTAATTCATGAGTATTTCGGAATTGACTATGAGGTTTTATGGCACAGTGTCAAATACTCACTCCCCCAAAATATTGAGCTCAATAAGCAAATAAAATTTTGATCCGGGCATAAGGGGCATCAAAATGTCCTCACATTTTCGCTTTAAATCATGGTGCTATTGGAAGCGTCTTCGCTTCAAATCATCAATCTATCGCCTCCGGCGATTACAAAAAATACAACATGGAGAATATTCGTAAAATAATCAACGATCCTGTTTATGGTTTCATTACAATAGATCATCCTTTACTATTAAATATTATTTCACATCCCTACTATCAGCGCTTGCGCAATATTCACCAGATGGCTTTTGCGCATTTGGTATATCCTGGCGCGGTACACAGCAGGCTGCATCATTCTTTGGGTGCTTACCATTTAATGTGCAATGCCATTTTTGAATTGAAAAGGAAAGGGGCTGCAATTAGTGATGAAGAAGAATTGGGAGCAAAAATTGCAATTCTGTTGCACGATATTGGACATGGCCCATTTTCTCATGCACTGGAAAGTGAGTTGATAAAAGGTATTCATCATGAACAATTATCATTGTTGCTGATGCAAAAACTAAATGAAACGTTTAACGGGCAACTAAATACGGCTATAGATATTTTTACAGATAAGCATCCCAAAAAATTTCTGCATCAATTGGTTTCCGGCCAGTTAGATGTAGACCGGATGGATTACCTTAACCGGGATAGCTTTTTTACGGGTGTAGCAGAAGGCGTTATCGGTTACGACCGCATCCTCAAAATGCTGGCGGTAAAAGATGGCAATTTAGTAGTAGAAGAAAAAGCTATTTATTCTATCGAGAAATTTTTACTCAGTCGCCGGCTGATGTATTGGCAGGTGTACTTACACAAAACCGTTGTAGCTGCTGAAAAAATGCTTATCATGATCATCCGGCGGGCAAAACAACTTATCGCGCAAGGTAAAACCGTGGTGGCTGCAACGTCTTCGCTTAACTATTTTCTAAACCAATATAGCCAAAACAACCCAATTGAAAATGTATTGGCAGACTTTTGCCGCATGGATGACCACGATGTAATGGCCACCATTAAAAACTGGTGTTTTCATCCTGATAAAATTCTTTCTACTTTATGCACGGCGTTGGTAGAAAGGAAAATTATGCATATTAAATTGCAGTCACAGCCTTTTGAGGAAGACTATCTTTTAGCAAAAAGAAAAGAAATGGCGCAGCAAATGAATATCTCGGAGGAGGAGGCAGGTTATTTTGTTTTTTGGGGCAAAGCCAGCAATACCCTTTACGATCCCAAAGATGAAAGCATTACTATTTTATATAAAGATGGCAGCCTGAAAGATATTTCACAAGTTGATAACGCTTTAATTGCCCCGCAGGTAAGTATGCAGGTGAAAAAATATTACATTTGTAGTGTGAGGGTATAATAAGATTTCTTCTAAGCAACTGTTAGTTTCGAGGCTAAAATATTTCAATGTCTAAGGTAAAGGTAATAAATACTGAAATCACAATCCTTATTGTAAATGACAAGGATTATATTTCTCTTACAGATATTGCCCGCCATAAAGACAACGAACGAAGCGATTATATATTACAAAACTGGATGCGTAATCGCAGTACTATTGAGTTTATAGGATTATGGGAGAAGTTTAATAACCCTCATTTTAATTCCATCGAATTCGATGGAATTAAAAACAGTGCCGGCTCTAATAGCTTTGCTTTAACGCCAAAAAGATGGATTGAGAGTACAAATGCTATAGGAATTGTTTCAAAAACCGGAAGATATGGAGGCACTTTCGCTCATAAAGATATTGCTTTTGAATTTGCAACATGGTTAAGCGCTGAATTCAAGTTTTATCTTATTAGCGAATTTCAAAAACTAAAAGAGGAGGAGAAAAAACATTTAGGCTGGTCTGCAAAACGTGAATTATCAAAGATTAATTATAGAATTCATACGGATGCAATTAAACACAATCTGGTACCTCAAAAACTCACCACTCATCAAATTTCAATTATTTATGCAAATGAGGCAGATGTTTTAAATGTTGCGTTATTTGGCATAACAGCTAAGGAGTGGCGAGAAAAAAATCCGGGATGCAAAGGAAATATTAGGGATTATGCAACAATTAATGAATTAATTTGCTTGTCTAATATGGAAAATTTAAATGCTATTTTCATTAATGATAATATTGCTCAAAGTGAAAGGCTAATTAAACTTAATAAAATTGCTATTCAGCAAATGAAAATATTGCAGGAGGTTAATAAAGGTGATAATATTGATGACAAAAAAGTATTAGCCTGATATTTTTAAAACATTTACAACAAAATATATGGTCTTTTCCGCAGCTCAAATTGCACTCATCATTAACGGTAAAGTAGAAGGGAATGCCGAAACAACCGTCGGTTCTTTTGGCAAAATTGAAGAAGCGAAAGAAGGCCAGTTGAGTTTTTTGGCTAACCCCAAATACGAAGAATATTTATACAATACCCGGGCAAGCATCATCATCATCAACGAGGCTTATGAGCTGAAACAGCCTGTTGACGCCACTCTAATAAGAGTAAAAGATGCTTATTCCGCTTTCGCTGCATTGCTGGGAAAATACCAGGAGCTGAAACAACAACAATTAAAAGGTGTTCAGGAGCCGAGTTATATTTCAAATTCAGCTACATATGGCGATAATGTTTTTATAGGCGCCTTTGCTTATTTAAGTGATCACGTAAAAGTGGGTAATCATTCTAAAATATATCCCGGTGTTTTTTTAGGAGAAAATGTACAGGTGGGTAACAATGTCACTTTACATGCCGGTGTGAAAATTTTGCATAGCTGTGTAATAGGCCATAATGTAATTATTCATGCCGGCACTGTTATCGGCAGCGATGGCTTTGGCTTTGCACCGCAACCAGATGGTTCGTTTGCCAAAGTACCACAAATTGGAAATGTTATAATTGAAGAGGATGTGGAAATAGGTGCTAACAGCACCATCGATCGTGCCACTATCGGTTCTACAATTATTAGAAAAGGAGCTAAGCTTGATAATCTTATTCAGATTGCTCATAATGTTGAAATTGGCTACAGCAGTGTGGTTGCCGCACAAGCCGGCATCAGCGGCAGTACCAAAATTGGTAAAGGAGTAATGGTGGGCGGCCAGGCAGGTATTGTAGGCCATATTCATATTGGTGATGGCGCCAAAATAAACGCGCAAAGCGGCGTGAGTAAAAGTATTGAGCCGGGCAAAGCGGTTACCGGCTCCCCGGCGCATGATTATACATCGGCACTGCGTAGCCAGGCTTTGAGCCGCAAGCTGCCGGAATTGGAAAAAAGAATTAAAGAACTGGAAAATATACTTGGTAAGTTAAAAACACCCGGCTAAAAGATGGCGCTATTTTATATCGGCAAAAACAAAATATACCGCACCTGCAAGCAAAATAAAACTGGCAATATATTTCCAGTGAAAAACCTCATTGGCAAATAACACAGCATACGCTGTAAAAACCACAAGCGTAATAACTTCCTGTGTAATTTTTAATTGAAAAAGATTCATCCCTTTATTATAGCCCAACCGGTTGGCCGGAATAACCAGGCAATATTCAAAAAACGCGATTGCCCAACTTAAGGCAATTGCTTTCCACAAAGGCCAGCCTTCATTCTTTAAATGGTAATACCAGGCAAGGGTCATAAATATATTTGAAAAAACAAGGAGTATAACAGTTCTCCAAATCATAATATATATTTTAAGAAAAAAGCACAAAACTAAAAGATTCAAATGAGGAAGCCGACTTTTTAAAAACAGTAATCTGTTACAAAATCGTTTAAAAATCAGATATATTTGCCGTAATTATGGACAACAATTTCAACCCGGATAAACAACATACACTAAAAGAACCGGCCAGCATTAGCGGCACTGGTTTGCACACCGGCATTTTGGCCGATCTTACACTAAAACCCGCCAATGCAGGTTTTGGTTTTCAGTTTCAAAGGGTTGATTTGCCAAATAAACCTGTTATTAAAGCCGATTGTGATTTAGTTACAGATACCAGCCGCGGCACTACTTTGGAAAGTAACGGTGCTAAAGTAAGTACAGTAGAGCATTTATTAGCGGCCCTGGTAGGAATGGGTGTAGACAATTGTCTGATAGAAATTAACGGTCCTGAAATACCGATCATTGATGGCAGCTCTATGCCTTTTATTGAAATAATTGAAGAAGCAGGCGTGGTAGAGCAGGACGCAGCCAAAGCATGGTATTCTATTGATGAAAACCTGTACCTTTCTAACGAAGAAAAAAGGGTGGAAATGGTGATCATGCCGGCACGCGAATATCAAATAACCACACTGATTGATTTTAATTCTCCTGTTTTAGGCACGCAACACGCAGAGTTAAAGAGGATGCGGAATTTTAAAGATAAAATATCCACCTGCCGTACTTTTTGTTTTTTACATGAACTGGAAATGCTCCTGGAACATAATTTAATAAAAGGAGGCGATGTAAACAATGCTATTGTAGTGGTAGATAAGCCGGTTAATGAGTTGGAACTTGACAGGCTTAAAAAGATATTCAGGAAAGAAAATATTGAAGTAAAAAGCGAAGGATATTTAAATAATCTTGAACTGAGATTTCCCAATGAACCGGCACGCCATAAACTCTTAGATGTGGTTGGCGATTTGGCATTGATTGGTTACCCCGTAAAAGGCCGTGTAATTGCCAACAGGCCCGGCCACAGTACCAATGTGGAATTTGCAAAGCTCATCAAAAAACATATTAAAGCCAATAAGCACCTAAAAGATGTGCCTAATTATGACCCCAATGTGCCACCTGTTTACGATCTTCATTATATTGAAAAAACACTACCCCACCGTTTTCCTTTTTTGCTGGTGGATAAGATTATTGAGCTGACGGACAACAGAATTGTAGGTGTAAAAAACGTAACCTTTAACGAATGGTTTTTCCAGGGCCATTTTCCTCAAAACCCGGTAATGCCAGGCGTTTTGCAGGTAGAGGCGCTTGCACAATGCGGCGGTATTCTGGCTATTAACCTTTCCGGTGGCGGTTCTTACGACACATATTTTATCAAAATTGATAACTGTAAATTTAAGCAGATGGTGCGCCCCGGCGATACCATGATCTTAAAAATGGAACTGGCTGCTCCTATTCGCCGCGGCATTTGTGAAATGCGCGGCACCGTTTATATTGGTAATAAAGTAGCTACCGAAGGCGATTTTGTAGCACAGATTGTGAAAAGATAAACAGGAGCTGATTTTATGCACTACTAACTTTTGAAAGCACCGGTTAATTGATATTTTATTGAGCCTGCGATTGTGAAAACAGCACCGGTATTTGATATTAAATTCAATAATAGGCCTCAATATTTATTTTTTAAACCCGTATGGGCTTAGCGAGTGTGCTCAGGCTTTTTACTCCATTCTTAAATGCGCCTTTTGTCTCAGTTCTGCCGGATTGATTTTACTTATTAACATTGTTGCTTTTTATCAAAAAATGCCTTATCTGCACTGTATTTTCCGTAAATTTGTAGATTAGGTTTTTGCAATAAATTAAAAGGGTTTTACAAGATTATGATTGAAGAAAAAGTTGATGTTGAACAAGCAGCTAAACCATCTTATGGTGCAGATAGTATACAGGTTTTAGAAGGTCTTGAAGCAGTACGGAAAAGGCCGGCAATGTACATTGGTGATATTTCGGAAAAAGGATTGCACCACTTAGTGTATGAGGTGGTAGACAACTCTATTGATGAAGCGCTGGCCGGCTATGCCAAGAATATATTTGTCACTATTCATGAAGATAACTCCATTTCTGTAGAAGATGACGGCAGAGGCATTCCTACCGGCATTAATCAAAAGCAGGGTGTAAGCGCTTTACAGGTAGCCATGACCATATTACATGCCGGCGGAAAGTTTGATAAAGGTTCTTATAAAGTATCCGGAGGTTTGCATGGCGTAGGTGTAAGTTGCGTAAATGCTTTGAGTACGCGTATGCATACTACCGTGTGGCGCGAAGGAAAAATATTTGAACAGGAATATAAAATTGGTATCCCGCAATATGAAGTTCGTGAAATAGGAGCCACTGATAAAAGAGGTACCCGCCAGCATTTTTGGCCTGACCCTACTATTTTTATGACCATAGAATATAAAAGGGATATTTTAAAAGGTCGTTTAAGAGAGCTTTCTTATCTTAATAAAGGTATCAGCATCACCCTTACAGATTTAAGAGAAAGAGATGATGACGGGAACTATATTTCCGAAAGATTTTTAAGCGAAGGCGGCATTGTAGAGTTTGTAGAAATGCTGGATAAGAGCGCCGGCAGAACGCCGCTTATTCCCAAAGTATTATATGTGGAAGCGCATGATGAAAAAAGTAATGTGGCTGTAGATGTGGCAATAACCTATAACGATTCTTTTAACGAACATATTTACTCTTATGTAAATAATATTAATACCATTGAAGGCGGTACACACGTGGCCGGTTTCAGGCGGGCGCTTACCCGGGTTTTTAAAAGCTATGGCGATAAAAACGGTCTTTTTGAAAAAGCCAAGGTTAGTATTGAGGGTGATGATTTCAGAGAAGGATTAAGTACCATTATTTCTGTAAAAGTTCCCGAACCTCAATTTGAAGGACAAACAAAAACGAAATTAGGTAATACAGATGTAATGGGCGTTGTAGACAGTACCGTTTCGCGGGCCCTGGAGGCTTACCTGGAAGAGAATCCTAAAGATGCGCGTAACATTATCAGCAAGGTTATTTTAGCTGCACAGGCAAGAGCTGCTGCACGCAAAGCCCGCGAACTGGTACAACGTAAATCTGTATTAAGCGGTGGCGGTTTGCCGGGCAAACTGGCTGATTGCAGCGACCGTGATCCTGAAAGATGTGAACTATACCTGGTAGAGGGTGACTCTGCCGGCGGCACAGCCAAACAAGGCCGCGACAG
>APMI01010189.1_pt1 | contig 16437 bp, 9 predicted proteins | sample 667938 | NCBI WGS metagenome assembly APMI01 (sample SAMN01084076, study PRJNA167559) | wastewater metagenome | biome: Wastewater | place: Denmark: Ejby Moelle, Odense | collected 2011-11-28 | reverse complement strand
GTAGGATTGTCGGTGAAGGATGGTGTTGTAAATGGCGTTCATACGGCCATGGGTTACCATATTGAAAGCAAAGCGGTAATTTTAACGAACGGTACTTTCCTGAACGGATTAATTCATATCGGGTTAAAATCCTTCGGAGGTGGAAGAATAGGGGAGAAGGCCGCTATGGGTTTAACTGAAAACCTGGCTCAACTTGGTTTTGAATCAAGCCGTATGAAAACCGGAACCCCTGTACGTATTGATGGCCGCTCTATTGATTTCTCACGTATGGAAGAGCAGCCAGGAGACGATATACCCGGAAAATTTTCGTTTACTGATACCCCTGTTCTTCAGCGTCAGCGTCCATGTTATATTACTTATACTTCTCCTGAAGTACATAAAGTACTCGAAACGGGTTTTCACGAATCACCGATGTTTACCGGGCGTATTGAGGGGATTGGTCCGAGGTATTGCCCTTCGATAGAAGATAAAATAAACCGTTTTGCAGATAAGACTCGCCATCAGCTTTTTGTTGAGCCTGAAGGTTGGGATACCATTGAATATTATCTGAATGGATTTTCTTCGTCGCTTCCAGCCGAAATACAGGTAAAAGCTTTACATCTGATCCCGGGGCTTGAAAATGCAAGAATTTTCAGGCCGGGTTATGCCATTGAATATGATTATTTCCCGCCTGTTCAACTGAATTATACGCTCGAAACAAAGCTGGTAAAGCATCTTTATTTCGCCGGGCAGATCAATGGAACTACAGGTTACGAAGAAGCTGCTGCCCAGGGTTTAATGGCTGGTATTAATGCGCATTTAGGAATTAGGGATAAAGAGCCGTTTATTTTAAAAAGGTCGGATGCCTACATTGGTGTTTTAATTGATGACCTGATTACAAAGGGTGTCGATGAACCTTACCGAATGTTTACATCCAGGGCGGAATACCGGATCCTGCTCAGGCAGGATAATGCCGATCTGAGGCTTACCCCGGCAGGTGCAGCATTGGGATTGGCAGCAGAAGAACGGTTATCCAAAGTAAACAATAAACTGGAATGGATTAACAAGTTGAAAGCTTTTATGGGTTCTGCCAGTGTGAGCCCCGACCAGGTAAACGGTTTCCTCGAAAGCATTGGAACTGCCCCGCTGAAGCAAAAGGTAAAACTTGATACCTTGTTGTTAAGGCCCCAGGTTTCTATGGCTGACCTGGTAGCCCATGTAGATTTTCTGAAGCAATTTGCAGATCAGATTGGTAATGGTGCTGCTGAAATTCTTGAAGAATCAGAAATATTGATTAAATATGACGGGTACATCAGCAAGGAGCAGGAGATAGCCGAAAAACTTTCGAAATTTGACGATATGCCCTTGAAACCTGTTTTTGATTACCAGGGTCTTTTGTCATTGTCAACCGAAGCCCGACAAAAACTTTCGCGAATTCGTCCGTCGACCATCGGGCAAGCATCGCGTATCAGCGGGATATCTCCTTCTGATATTTCTGTGTTGCTTGTTTTCCTGGGGAGATAGAACATGTTTCACGTGGAACATACCTGGCCCGGCGGTAGTGAAATTAAAAAAGAAAGCAATTTATTTATCACGTCAGAGTAGGGTGGGACTTTAAAACGTGAGAAATTAGGAGCGGATTTAATACATTTGAAACAAAAATTATACTACTTCCCATCATGTTTTTATTGTTGGGATACATAGTAACCTGAATATTTTATTGAATGGAGGAATTAAAACAATGTCCTGTTTGCGGATCGCAGAAATCAGATCCGTTTCTTTCCACAACGGATTTTTTCCTGTCGGGCGTGGAATTTACGATTTCAAGATGTAGTAACTGTGGTTTCAGGTTTACCAATCCCCGGCCAGAGGCTAATGAGTTGGGTAAGTATTACCAGTCGACCGATTACATTTCGCACTCCGATGCCCGTAAGGGGCTTTTTGCATCGGTTTACCAGCTGGTGCGCAAATACACCCTTAGCCGCAAATATGCCCTGATCAGCAATTACCATCTGAAAGGAAAAATTCTGGACATTGGTTGTGCCACTGGGCAGTTTCTGCATTACATGGAAAGCAAGGGGTGGGAAGCAGCCGGAATAGAACCCGATGAAAAAACACGGAACCGCGCCATTTCCGAATTCGCATTAAAAGTATTTCCTGAAGAGCAACTGGATGATTTTGAAAAATCGTCGTTTGATGTAATCAGCATGTGGCATGTTCTCGAGCATGTTTCAGCGCTCGACCAAAGAATGGACCAACTGAAGCGTCTGCTGAAGCCGGGAGGTACCCTGGTGATTGCACTGCCAAACTGTGATGCCTATGATGCCCTGAAATATGGCAAGTTTTGGGCCGGTTATGATGTACCCCGCCATTTATATCATTTCACAAGGGCTGATGTAGAATTTCTATTCGGGAAATATGGATTTAAACTGATTCGTGTGTTGCCTATGCGTTTCGATGCTTTTTATGTCAGCCTTCTGAGTGAGAAATACAAGACCGGGAAAATGCATTGGTTACCTGCTATATGGAATGGTTTTTGGTCAAATGCGAAAGCAGGGCAAAAAAACGGATTTTCGAGCCACATTTATTTGTTAAAAACAAAATAGGTGGTTTTTAAGCGCTATATTCGCTTTTGGGGGCTCTGTAATACGTTGCCCCGATTTTGCTGAGATCGTCGTTTTTAACGCATTATTTGAAGTAGCCTCCAGAACCCTTGTCAATAGTGGATTTCGTGATATTAAACGTATGATTACGCCAAGAAAAGTAAGAAATCACCTTTTTATTGCACTCTTTTGTAGTGTAGCTCTATTTTTTTCTGCCGTAGTTATTTCAGCCGCATTTAAAAATTATTTTACACCTCAAAATGTCGCCGGACGACTTACGCGTGAAATTGCAGCAAGTTGCAGGGACCTCGATAATGAAATTGATAAACTGGCCTCCGTAAACCTTGAAGATAATTCCAGTTGGTATCACGTTTTCAATACGAACTACCGTGATGCATTTTCTGATCGTGGTGTTGAAATATTAGTCTATAGAAATGATAGCCTGAAGTTTTGGACATCAAATGTTTTTGCTGCCCCGTTGATGAGAGACAGCCAGAATTTTTCGACTGAAGTTATTCGCACCGGTAGCGGCTATTACCTCGCCAGGCAAAAACAGGTACGGAATTTTTATGTGGTAGCATTGCAGCTGATACGCTATGATTATAGGTATGTAAACGATTATTTACCCAGCGGGTTCTTCAAAAAATTCAGCGCACCGGCTAATGCTGCTTTAAACTTAAGTCGTGGAAAGTACGAGATTAAAAATCCAGAAGGGAAATTTCTGTTTAGTCTAACGTATGAGCAACCGTTTGAGTTGCCTATTTGGCTGCAGTATCTTGTTTTTGCGCTTTATATAAGCAGCTTTCTTTTCCTGGTATCGGCACTGTTTATTTTATATGCCATAATTTCAAAGGAAATTCATCATAAATGGCTGCTTTTTTTAGCGTTTGTCCTCGATGTTGTAATACTAAGGGCATTGCAGTTTTATTTCCGGTTTCCTGCTGATCTTTACCAGGTAACGCTGTTTAATCCAGCCTATTTTGCATCTTCCGATCTGCTGCCTTCGCTGGGCGATTTCCTGATTAACTCACTGATTGGAGTACAATTGACGTTCCTGGCATATAAATATCAGTTTTCAATAAGAATCGGTTCCCGGCTTACTATTTTCAAAAAACAAATTGCAGTTTCAGTTTCAGTACTTCTGCTTGTAGTTTTATACTACCTGCTGACTGAAACCATTAAAGGGCTGGTAATAAATTCAAGCATCTCGTTTCGTTTCGAAAATATCCTGAGCCTACCCCATATCAGCCACACTGGGATGTTAATCATTGGCTGTTTACTCTTTGGATTTCTGCTTATTTTCGAACTTGCAGGTAAGCTGTTTTTCAGGTGGTCCGTTGATAGGTTAGCATTCTTTTTAGCTGCTATTTCGGGCTTAGTTTTGTATGGAGCTCTTACGTTCATGTCGGGTAAGTTCGATCCATTAGCCACTCTTTTTCTTCTCATTTTATTTGCAATACTGCTTTTTAAAATAAATGAAAATACAAGTGCCACTTACCAGGTAAGCCGGGTAATTTTGCTGGTGATTGTTCTTTCATTACTTGCCACGAACCTGCTCAATCGGTCCGAAACCCTGCGTGAACATCAAAAACGTTCTTTGCTTGCTTCACATCTTTCGGATGCCCGCGATAACCTGGCTGAATATTTTTACAATGAGGCAGCTAAAAGTATCAGGAATGATACTTTCCTAAAGACACTTTTCGAAGCAGATGATACTGATTCAACCATGAATGAAATCAGTAATTATATCCACCAGAAATATTTTACCGGATACTGGAGTAAATACCTGGTACAGATTACAGTTTGTAGCCGCGATAAAAACCTGAGTATTAAGCCGGGCAATATCATTACCGGGTGCGAAAAGTATTTTGATGATAAAATACAGCAGTTTATGAAACCGGTGTCAGTTCCAGGACTTCATTTCCTTCGTCAATCGGCAGATGCTATGTATTACCTGGGCAAAATTGACATTGAATCATTGGATGACGGAGTTAAAAAACGCAATCATATTTTTGTCGAAATAAGCTCAAATGATATCTGGAAAGGCTTAGGCTATCCTGAATTATTATACGATAACAGGAATACAAAAACGGATAATCTGTACGGATATTCCTATGCGTTTTATTACAAGGGTGAGCTGGTTAAAAACGTGGGAAAGTTCTCCTTCGATATTGATAATAGGAACATTATCAATCAAAAGACCAAACAAGGCTTTTTTGATGCCAAAAGTTATTCGCACTACATCTTTAGCCCCGATGGCAATACTATGATTGTATTGAGCAGGGAGTTGCCACGTATATCAGACCTGATTTCGCCGTTCTCTTATCTCTTTCTTCTGCTTGTTATTATGCTGCTCATCATCAATTGGCTGAAGGAGTCGAAACTTAACTGGAGAAGTGGAATCTTTACTTTCAGACTGCGGTTGCAGGTCATCATGATTTCTACCATAGTGATATCATCAATCGTTCTGGTTACCGTTAGTTTATTGTTTATCAACAACTTAAATACAAACAAAAACAACGAAATTTTAAATGAGAAATTAAATTCGGTTCTGGTTGATCTGGAAACTCGTTTCGGGGCATTATCATCACTCGACTCAGTACCTGGCGATGAACTCTCGGATCTGCTGATCAACCTCTCGAATACATATTTTACTGACATAAATATATACAATACCAAAGGTTACCTGCTGGCTTCCTCACGCGACCAGATTTTCAGGGAGGGAATGATTTCCGAACAAATTAATCCTGAAAGTGCAAAGCAACTTATGCTGGATAAAAAATCCTTCTTCATTGAGCGTGAACACATCGGATCTTATGAGTTTTTATCGGCCTATACCCCGGTACGAAATTTCGATAATCGGTTGCTGGGCTATTTAAACCTGCCATATTTTGCGAAACAGGAAGAGATACGACGCGAAATATCCGGACTTATTTCAGCTTTTTCGAATATTTATATTATCATGATCGTGATCACGGTCATGCTTGCACTGTTGCTTTCGCGATATATTACAAAACCACTTCAACATATTGGTAACCAGTTCAGTAGAATAAAAATTGGGAATAAGAATGCCAAAATTGAGTGGTCGCGAAAGGATGAGATAGGCCGGCTGGTGGATGAGTACAACCGGATGATAGATGAAATGGAGAAAAGTGCCGAGCGGCTTGCACGCAGCGAGCGCGAAAGCGCCTGGCGTCAGATGGCCAGGCAGGTGGCACACGAAATCAAAAACCCGTTAACGCCAATAAAACTCAGCATGCAATTACTGATGAGGGCCTGGAATGATAAAGCCCCCGATTGGGATGCGAGGCTGAAACGGTTTTCGCAAACGCTGATTATGCAAATCGATACGCTTTCGTCCATCGCAACTGAGTTTTCTGATTTTGCTCAAATGCCCGAACCACAGATTCAGCAGTTCGATGTGGTTCCTCTGGTGCAACAGTCAGCCGATTTGTTCAGAGACCAGTCGGATAGCAATATCAGTTTCGAGACTGAAGTGAGTGAATGCTTCATTCAGGCGGATCCCAACCAGGTACTAAGGGTATTTAATAATTTGATAAAGAATGCCATACAAGCAATTCCCGACGAGCGGCAAGGTATTGTTAAAATTAAACTGGCTATTGTTGATGGTGCATGCCAGATCAGCTTTCACGATAATGGAACAGGTATACCCAGCGACAGGCAAACACGGATTTTCTCGCCGAATTTTACAACCAAAACTGCTGGTATGGGGCTTGGGCTGGCTATGGTGAAAAACATTATTGATAATTCAGGTGGGCGGATTTGGTTCGAGACAACTCCTGGAGAAGGAACCGTATTTTTTGTTGTACTTCCGCTGGGAGAAAACGAATAGAACATTTCCGGCATGTCGGCCACAGATCAGGTCCAAGGCTCAGGGTATTCCTAATTATTCTTAAACCAGGGCCATCGCGGCAATGGTTTTAACCACCAGCCACTAATTTGCTTACTTTTGCACGTTTTAATACAATTCCGGTTTGAATCCACTTAAACAGTTAGCCGGCCAAACTGCAATTTACGGACTTAGCTCTATAGTTGCTCGGGTCATCAATTTCTTTTTTGTGCCTCTGTATACCCGGATGCTTACCACCGGTAATTACGGCCTGGCATCGGAATTACTGGCCTATATTGCATTATTGCAGGTCGTATTAACCTTTGGACTCGAAACCGGGTTTTTCAGGTTTGCGAGTAAAGAAAAGAGCAGGGCCGGGCTGATATTCTCAACAGCTCTATTTTCACTTGGAGCTACTTCGCTTTCGTTCTTGCTGCTGATTATCCTTTTTGCCGGACAGTTGAGCTCGTTTACTTCGCACCCGGCCAGTTACATCATTTATTCAGCCGGTATTCTGGCTATTGATTGTTTTACTGCTATACTTTTTGCCGAACTCAGGTTTAGGAATAAAGCATTCAGGTTTGCGCTCTTCAGGAGTATTAAAATCATATCCGAAGTAGGATTCAACGTGCTGTTGTTCTTCTTTTTACCTGCCTATTTTGTAAAACATCCCGATTCGTTCCTGCTGAATTTCATTCCGGCAAAACCCGATTACGGGTATATCCTGCTGGCTATTCTGCTGAGTTGTGTTGTATCACTTGTTCTCTTTATCCCGCGCCTGCTGGATGTGAAATTCAGATTCTCGAAACAACAGTTTCAAGCGCTGATGAAATATTCGCTTCCGCTGATGATAGCTGGATTACCCGGTGTGGCTAACGACTTTATCAGTCGGATATTTTTCCGGTTTTTTGCACCCGAAACTTCGCCCTGGCAGGATCAGCTTGGTATATTTAATGCCAATGTTAAACTGGCGGTTTTTATGGTGCTGTTTGTTCAAATGTTCAGGTATGCTGCTGAACCCTTCTTTTTTTCATCTGCATTACGGGAGGATATGAAGAAAATATACGCGGATGTGATGAAGTATTTTGTGGCATTTTGTGTATTTATTTTCCTGGGTATCGCCATGTATCCTGAACTTTTTGCATTGTTGCTGGGTAAAAGTTTCAGAAGTGGCATAGCTGTATTACCTATTATGCTGATTGCCAACATTTTGCTTGGAGTTGTTTTTAACCTCTCGATGTGGTACAAATTGTCGGACAAAACGCATTATGCACTTACCATTACCTTGCTTGGGTTGGGTATAAACCTGGTGATCAATGTATTATTTATGCCGGTGTATGGTTTAATGGCCGCTGCCTGGGGATACCTGTTGAGCTATCTCTCGATGGTAGTTTTCAGTTATTACCTGAGCCGTCGATACTATCCTATACCCTACGATACAAAAACAATTCTTTTGTATTTCGGGGCGGGCATTGCGATTTACCTCCTGAGTGTATTCCTGGCACCTGAATCCTTAGCTTTACGAATTTTATTAAATACCCTGTATATCATCGCATTTGTGTTCCTGGTACTGAAACATGAACATATTGATATACAAAAAATTAAATCGATTTTAATTAAATCAGAACCTCATTGACCCATTAAAATTGCTTGATTTATGAAAGTTAATATTGTAAACCGTTCTCGATTCGAATTGCCGCAGTATGCAACGGTTCATTCGGCAGGTCTTGATCTGAGAGCAAATCTGGAAGCACCTCTGACGCTGAAACCCCTGGAGCGTTCGCTGGTTCCTACCGGACTTTTTATTGAGTTGCCCGAGGGTTTTGAAGCGCAGATTCGTCCACGGAGCGGCCTGGCAGCCAAGCACGGGATTTCGCTGGTAAATACACCCGGAACCATCGATCCTGATTATCGTGGAGAAATAAAAGTGATATTGGTTAATCTTTCAGATGTTCCATTTACACTCGAACCCGGTGAACGTATTGCACAAATGGTTATAGCGCGGTTCGAACATATCAGCTGGAATGAAGTTGAAATGCTTTCGGAAACGGCCAGGGGCGAAGGTGGTTTCGGGCATACAGGCGTTAAATAACCAACGCAAAAGCTGTGCATTGCCAGGCCTTTAAATGTGCTGTAAATACTGAGAAACATTCCGTTTTCAGCATTTTAACTTCAAAAGTATTTTCCCGCTGATACTGATAATTCTGAATGATTTTATAAATGCACGGCAAAATGAACAGATGGACTGAATTGTAGCTTTGATGCGAATAAAATTCAGTATTGCATACCCACACTGAAAATAAAATGTTTAAATACAGAGTTATACATACAACCTGTTTCGATGAATTCTGAAATCAGACTGGTTGTTTAAATAATTATTCACCTGAATACCCTGCTGAATGAATAAGATTATAATCGTAATATTTCTTGCCTGCATTGTGTGGCCCGGAGTTACTTTTTCGCAGAAGCGCGAAAAGAAAAAGAAGAATAAAGCTGAAACAACGGTCGAAATTCCAGGTAATACTGAGGACGTTACCAACCTTTTCCTGGATGCTACGACGGCAAAACTTAAAGGTGATTATGCCGGTGCAATAACCCTGTATAAATCGTGTATCGAAAAAAATCCAAAGCATTCGGCTTCGATGTATGAGCTTGCACAGCTTTATTTTACGGCTGCTGATTATATAACGGCGGCATCGTACGCCGAGCAGGCAACTGAACTGGAACCCGCAAATAAGTGGTATAAATTGCTCCTGGTAGAAATTTACGGTAAAGCCGACCGGAAAAAGGAATTGCTGAAAACCTGCGAGAGCCTGGTTAAAATGGATCCGAATAATGTCGATTTTTTGTTCGAGCTGTCCAACGCTTACCTGATGAACGAGGATGGTGATGGTGCTGTTGACACATACAATAAAATAGAGGAAATTATAGGCGTTAATGAGGAAATTTCGTTGAAAAAACAACAGATTTACCTGATTCTGAAAAAGACAGATAAGGCTGCCCAGGAACTCGAAAAACTCATCGTTCAGTTTCCCGGGGAGGAAACAAGGTATAATTCGATGCTTGCCGAAATGTATATGAATGCCGGAAAGCCCGAGCAGGCTGTTGTGTATTACCAGAAAATCCTTGATAAGGATCCCACCAATCCTTACATCCATATCAGCTTATCCGATTATTACCGGCAAAAGGGAGATATACCGCAAACGTTTAACGAATTAAAACTTGGTTTTGCAAATCCTGCACTTGATATCGACACTAAAATCAGGGTATTGCTGACTTATTTCACAGCAGCTGATGTTTATAATGCCAATAAACCTGAAATTATAAACCTGGCCCAGGTTCTGGTTCAAACGCACCCCGATAATGCAAAGGCACACTCCATGTATGGTGATTTTCTGCTGGATGATAAGAAATATGCCGAAGCCCGCGATGAATACCGCAAGGTTATTGCCATTGACAGCAGCCGATATGCCGTATGGGAAACCCTTTTAAATACCGAAATACAACTTTCCGATTACGAAGCAATGGAAAGTGAAGGCACCAGGGCTGTTGAATTATTCCCTCTATTCCCGGTGCCATACCTGTTTAAAGGCGTTGCGCAATTGCAGAAAAACAAATACGAAGCCGCCGTTGAGAGCCTGAATGCCGGAATAAAACTGGTGAGTGTGAATAACGCGCTCCTCGTCCAGTTTTATACTTCGCTTGGCGATGCGTATAACCGGCTGAAGAATCACAAACTTTCGGACGAAAGCTACGAAAAGGCCCTGAAACTTGATCCGGAGAACAGCTATGTGCTGAATAATTATGCTTATTATTTGTCGTTGCGAAACGAAAACCTGGCAAAAGCAGAAGCTATGTCTGCAAAATCGCTTAAATTAGATGCCGCCAATCCGGCAAATATGGATACCTACGGATGGGTGCTGTATAAACTGGGGCGCTACCCCGAAGCATTACAATGGGTCGAAAAGGCGGTGGCGGCAACAGCCTCGCCCGATTCGGATCTACTCGAACATCTCGGAGATATTTACTTTAAAATTGGCGATACTGAACAAGCTTTGCTGAACTGGCAAAAAGCGCTCAATGCAGGAACGGGATCCCAGAACCTGGAGAAGAAGATCAAGGAAAGGAAATTATATGAGTAAGCATATCAGGCAGGTAGCAAGGCTGACTTTAGCTGTAATTTTATTTTGCGGATTGATATCCTGTTCTTCAAGCCGAAAAGCGGTGAGGGAACCCATTAAGGAACAAGGTGCTGAGTTCCTCACAACAAAACTGAAGGAACATGAATTGAAATTTGACCAGTTCTCGGCAAAATTCAATGTTACTTACCAGGTCGATCGAAAAAAGACATCTGTGTCGGGTAACCTGCGTATTGAACACGACAGCATCATATGGATATCAATTACGCCGGCACTGGGAATTGAAGCTGTGCGTTTTATGCTTACCCCTGATTCAATCAAATATATCAACAGGCTAAGCAACACCTATTTTGTAAATAGCTTTGGGTATATCAACCAGTTGCTGAACAAAACACTCGATTTCGATATGGCGCAGGCTTTCCTGTTGGGGAATGATTTTTCGCTTTACGAATCAAATACCTTTAAGGCATCGGTTGAAAACCAGCAATATAAGCTCAATACCGTCGACCGCCGCAAACTCCGCAGGTTTGTACGAAAAAGCGAAGACGATATCAGCATCCCGATACAAAGCATCTGGCTCGATCCTGAAAGTTTCAAAGTGTTAAGGGTACTACTTAAAGAAGCCGAACGCGATAGCCGGAAATTTACAGCCAACTATGCTGAATTCGAAACGGTAGGTGCTGAACTTATCCCCACCAGCCTCAATTTCAAAGTGGAAACTGATGATAAGAAAATAGGAATCCAGATTAAATATTCCAAAATCCAGCTGAACCAGGACCAGACCTATCCGTTCCGGATTCCTGACACCTATACCCGAACAACTACTATTCAACCCAAGAAGTAATGACCCGTAATTTCCGGCATCGACATACACGCTTTTACCTGTTTTTATCTGGCTGTGCCCTGGTACTGCTGCTTTGGCTAGCAAACTTCAGTATGTATGCGCAGAGCGATAAAAGTAAAATGCAAAGCCGTAAATCGAAGCTCGAAAAAGAAATCATTGAATTGAACCGGGAGCTCGAACAAACAAAGCTCAATAAATCAGCCAACCTTAACCAGCTTGTTTTAATCAATAAAAAAATAAGCAAGCGCGAGGACCTGATTAATGAAATTGAAGAAGAGGTTGGAGGTATTGACAGCCAGGTGAAAAACCTGAACGACACCATATATCGCATCACACTGAATCTCAGCAGCCTGAAAGCTGAATATGCACGTATAATTTATTCCACATACCGCAACCGAAGCGCGTATAACCGGCTGATGTTTATTTTTGCTTCTCACAATTTTAACCAGGCTTATAAGCGGCTGAAATATTTGCAGCAATATACTTCATACCGCAAAGAACAGGTAAAGTCGATTAATGAAACACAACAGGTGCTTGCGGCAAAAAAACTGGAGTTTGAACGGCAAAAATCATCAAAGCTGCAGCTGAAACATTCGCAGGAGAAGGAGCGGAATGAACTGGCCAACGAAAAGACTCAGAAAGATGAGAAGATCAAAAATCTCACTTCGCAGGAAAAAACGCTGCTGGTAAAACTCCGGAATAATGAAGTGGCCCTGAATAAATTACAGATAGCCATTGAAAATGTTGTAGCCGCCGAAATAAAGAAGGCAAACGAGGAAAAAGCGCGTAAAGCTGCCAATTTAGCCAATGAGCGTAAAGCCACCGTTGAGGCCGAACGTAAGGCAAAGGCTAAAGCTGAAGCAGAAAATAAATCGAAAACAAAAACGGAGACGGGTAAAAAAACGGTTGAACCTAAGCCAGAACCAATTGCCAGCGTGACTGAGACCAGGTCAACGGCAGCAAAGGCTGCACCAGCAAGCTCTAACAGCATGTCGGTGTCGGCCGAAGATGTTGCGCTTACCGGAAGTTTTGCCGGCAACAAAGGACGGCTTCCATCACCCATCGACAGGGGTTCCATTATATCCTCATTTGGCGAGCATCCGCATGCCGAATTTCAGAATATTAAAATCAAAAACAACGGGATTGATATTACATCATCGCCCGGCGCCCAGGCTAAAGTGGTTTTCGATGGTGAAGTATCAAGCATTATGTTTATTGCCAATCTTAATTATGTGGTTATTGTAAGGCATGGAGACTATCTCTCGGTTTATTCGAACCTCGAATCGGTATCAGTGAAAAAGGGGGATAAGGTGAAAATCCGCCAATCGCTGGGTACTGTTGCAACAGGTCAGGGCGAATCCCGGTCAAGACTGCATTTTGAACTATGGCAGGGTACCATGGTGCAAAATCCTGCCAGCTGGCTTAACATTTAGCAATCAAACAGGAATAGTTTTTAGCTGCGGATCGGTTGATCCGGGAAGTTTCATGATGCCTGGGGTCCGAAAAAAATATGTACTAAACGTCAGGGTAAAATGTTAGTCTATGGCATAGCGTACATTCGTATTCCGACTTGAGCCGGGCTTAAACTTAATGATTAAATTATTCATTTTATGCATGTTGTATGATAAGGAATATTGGAGTTTATATTTATAATTTTTGATATTTTTAGAACTTTTATGTTAAAAGGGTCGGGAATGTGAATGTAATTGCGTTAACTTTGCGCTCTACACACTTTAAAAAGACATTTATATGAGTAAAATCGGGCCAACTGAAATAATTCTTATTCTTGCCATCGTGCTCTTACTATTTGGCGGTAAAAAAATTCCTGAACTGATGAAAGGCATTGGCAAAGGTGTAAAAAGCTTTAAGGATGGAATGAAAGAAGAAGATTCAGATGCCAAGTCGGATCCTAATACCGGCAAATAAGATTTTGTTTCAGTTCTGCAGTTTACTGAATACGCTGCCATCCTGACCAGGACACTATGACTTGGGGAATCGATGTTTTGGAATACCAAAATACCGGTTTGAGTCGTTATACTTTTTGAACAACAGATTGTGCATTAAAAAAGTAATTCACACATTTCACAGTGTGTGATTATTGTACTTTTAAAGCGTTTTGTTTTAATAACTTCGATATACCATTTGAGTGGGATATATCGGGGATCAGGAATAAGTACTTAACAGATAATCAGAGGTTAGGTAACCTTAACAAGCTTGAAATAATTGTGGTTTCGCCCGCATTTGTGGTGTAAGCCGTGAAAAATAAAAGATAAAATATGATTAAAACAGTGAAAATTTTACTGATGACATTTTTGCTCGGGTTTACTGTTGTGGTGAAAGCTCAGCAAGCCGGCGATTATAACTCACCCGACAAAAAACCGGGAGAAATGGAATTGGTAGAAGATAATTTTATAGTAGCCGCACTCGATAGTCTGAGCACGCTCAAGTATTTCGAAAACAGCGAAAATACCATATGCCTGCTCAACGAGAACAAATATAATTTTCTGCCCAATTTTGTTCCTACCTATCCTGATTCGGTTTACTACTACCGCATGCAGCGGCTTGATGTAGGCTCGCCTATTAACCTCACTTACAATCCTTACGTGAGGATGTTTATCGATTTGTATGCGAACAAAAAACGCGGTACCACTTCGAGGGTATTGGGATTAGCCCAGATGTATTTCCCCATGTTCGAACAACAGCTCGATAAATACAATATCCCGCTCGAAATGAAATACCTGGCTATCGTAGAGTCAGCGCTGAATGCCAAAGCCCGCTCGAGGGTTGGGGCAGGTGGTTTGTGGCAGTTTATGTACTACACCGGCAAAGTTTACGGGCTCGAAGTTACTTCCTATGTCGACGACCGCAACGACCCGCTCAAATCGACGGTTGCTGCCTGCAGGCATTTCAACGATCTGTACAATATGTACCACGACTGGCTTCTGGTACTCGCAGCATATAACTCAGGACCAGGAAATGTAAACAAAGCTATCAGGCGATCGGGAGGTAAAATGACCTTTTGGGAAATAATGCCTTACCTGCCCCGCGAAACCCGCGATTATGTTCCTGCTTTTATTGCGGTTAATTATGTGATGGCTTATTCCAATGAACATAATATATACCCGGTACTTCCCAAAACCGTTTACCACGAAACCGATACAGTAGCTGTACATCAGCCACTTACGATAGGCATACTTGCTGATAAACTCAAGTTAAGCTATTCCGATCTTGAGTTTTTAAACCCTACATTCCGCACTGGTTTTATCCCCGCCACGCCTGCAAACCCATTTTATATCCGTTTGCCCCAAAAGTCAATTGCCGATTTTATCAATAATGAGCCATCGCTGTATGCTTACTACCAGTTGAAAGGCTACGACCCGAATCAGTTTAAGGTTCAGGATAACACCGATTATGATTATGTAACCAAACGTGTTACCCATAAAGTACGTAAAGGCGAAACACTGGCTACTATTGCACGGAAATATGATTGCTCCACTTCAGAAATTAAAAAATGGAACAAGCTGAAGAAATCATCGGTGGCACGCGGGCAATCACTAAAAATATACGTACAGGTGAAAGAACCAGCTGTTAAAGCAAAAATGCCTAAGGAAGTACCGGTAATCCAGAATGTAGCCTCAAATAGCGAAACACAGGAGAAAGAAAAAACTACTGCCGAGGTCGATACTAAAACCCAAACCAGGGAAATACCTGCAAAAATTCATGTAGTTAAAAAGGGGGAAAGTCTTGGCAAAATTGCTGCTAAATACAATGTTTCCACCTCTAACCTGATGGCGTGGAACCATTTGAAAAAACAGAATGTACTTGTTGGTCAGAAAATCAGGGTAAACGCCCCGGGTAAGACTGAAACAGAAGAAAACCTGGCCGTTAATACTGAAGAAAAAAACAGGCAGCATACGTCGGGTGCGAATGCTGTTACTGCTAAGTACCATGTGGTTAAGAAAGGTGAAACACTTACAAAAATTTCGGCCAGCTACAATGTAACTGCCGACGAACTTGTAGCCTGGAACTCGCTTGAGAGCAAAAATGTGATGGTTGGCCAGAAACTCAGGGTGAATGCTCCTGGTAAAGCTGAAACTGCTGAAAATTTGGCTTCAAATAAAGGGAAAGAATCAGTAACACATCAAAAAGCTTCCCCTGCCAAATACCATGTAGTAAAAAAGGGAGAATCGCTGAACAAGATTTCGAGTAATTATGGTGTATCCACCGATGAACTTGTAGCCTGGAATTCGCTGGAAACAAATAATGTGATTGTAGGTCAGAAATTACGCGTAAATGCCCCCGACAGTGGAAGCAATGCAACCGTTGCAGCGCAGGAAATTGCCAAACAGGATAAGGCAAAGAAAGCCGAAAAAGACCTGAAGCTGGTTTATTATACCGTTAAACCAGGCGATACGCTCTGGAAAATAGCCCAGCATTACGAAGGCATTACCATCGACCAGCTGAAGGAATGGAATAAGTTATCAGGCAAGGCCGGGTTAAAAGTAGGGCAGAAGATAAAAGTTATTTTGCCGGCAAGTTAATCCCTGGCAAATACCCGCTTGACCGGTTTAAATCAACGATATAAAAAAAATAACAGGAATTTGTTTTTCCTGTTATTTTTTGTTTTAATTTTGACCACCTGGTTAAACAAATTGGTTAAACCAGTTGATTAAACACAAATTCTATGACAACTTCAGGCGAAAATACAGAAATTCAAATACTTGTAGCCGCGCGCGAAGTATTTATTGCCAAAGGCTACGAAAGTGCCCGCATGCAGGAAATTGCCGACAGGGCAGGTATTAACAAAGCATTGCTGCATTATTATTTCAGGAGTAAGGAAAATCTTTTTGATGCGGTATTCAGCGAAGTGGCTGCGCACCTGTTCCCGGCAGTAAGACAATTGCTCGAATCGAACCTGGCAATTAAGGAAAAGATCAGTTTTTTTGTAAAAATATACCTGAATGCCTTACACGAGAATCCGTACATCCCCTCATTTGTTATTAATACGCTGAATTCGAACCC
>APMI01017369.1_pt1 | contig 16442 bp, 12 predicted proteins | sample 667938 | NCBI WGS metagenome assembly APMI01 (sample SAMN01084076, study PRJNA167559) | wastewater metagenome | biome: Wastewater | place: Denmark: Ejby Moelle, Odense | collected 2011-11-28 | reverse complement strand
TTATGGATGTTGAGGGTTGTACCTATTGCGGTTTCACTGAGTCCTTTTCTCTCTTCCTTCTTCCCCATAGCCACTAATTTATAATATTGATTATTTATTATTTTAACTTATTTCTAACTCTCATAAATTCTTAATATATTATAATTTAACTAATTCGATGTGATTTTTTATTTTTAGTTTACCAAATGAGCAAGAAAAGGAATAGTCTGCTTAGCAGTAATTCTCTGAACTCCTCCTTTGTTTTTAACTCCAAAGCATTATCTAAGAGATAAGTAGCAAGTGACTAATAAAAAGACCAACTTGATTTCAGTCAAAGAACATCAGAAGCTGTTCGGTTCGCATAGCACCACAACGAAAACATTCTTTAGCTACTTGAGGAGTCAGAATAAGAAAAGCGCACATAAAAACTCGAAAAGCACTCTCGTAATGATGTTTGGAGCTTCTTCGCCCGGTTTGAACAAGAAAGCAATCCGGATATCACCATATCAGAGATCAACCTCGGGAGGAAAAATAAAAGTAGACCCCAGCAAAAGAACGATCGCAAATTAAATGGTGCCATGAAATCTCATCCCACAAGTGAATCCAAATAAAAACAAGAAAATCATGATACCGAAAATTAAGAACAGGAAAACTCCAGATATCCGAAAAGACATCGATTACAACCACTACGCTACTGGATGGGTGAGAAGTGCATCTACAAGAATGGAAAAATTATCGACATCAAGAAGCAGAGTGAGTGATGAAATGATGATATTTACTAAATCAAATATTTAGTAGTTGATTTATGTACAATAATACAAGACCAAAAGAGAATAATAAAATTAATGAATCATACTTCGACCATAAACCTGAGAAGTCACCACTCTCTAAAAAACTCAGCAATTTACGACCCGTCGGTTAGCCAGCATATGAACCCGCTGTCGTCTCGGGCAGGTCTCTCGAAGAAGTTATCTTTGAATTCTAAGTGTGACACTACGTGCGCGTACTTACCTTTCTATCTAGGACAACCGCAATCAGGGGTCAATTTCTGGTTGATAGCAGTCAGGAAATGAAAGATATCAGGACCGGATACATGCTCAACACAATACATAATAAAAATTAAATGTTCATCCCACTAGGACACAAGGGCAGAGACAACGGGTTTGTTCAACCCAACCAAATTGTTTCAACAGACGCCCAACAAAAGATTGACTATATGCTTTATGAGCTGGAAAAGCAGGGCAAAAGATTAGCGATGATCGAGTCCAAAATTTTGAACTCCACTATAAAAGAGGATCAAAGTGTCACTAGCAATAATTGGAATACCAATTGCTCAAGTTTGCAGGCTTCATAGTCTTACGAGATACGAAATGAAATCACTAACTTGCGATTGCAGTTAAGCAAAGTATTAGAGCATCACTAAAGTTCTAGCATTATCTAGTCATTTTAATTTCGTCTCAAAGAGTAAATTAGTGTAATAAAGAGTATAATATAATCCAGCACATAAAATATGAGGGCATTTTTGTAGAAAAAAGTGAATACATAAATTTTTAAACTTAATAACGAATTGTAAAGAAAGTTCAGTACATTTTAAGACAATATATCGGAATATATACAAAGTTTGAACACGAAAGATGATTTTTATAGTATAGGACCTTTCGCGTAGAAAATAGTTCCAATGTTCAAGAACCCAAGCTTTCGACTGAAGTTTGTAGGGAAAGTTAGCATTATTGAGAAGAGCAACCAAAAGAACCCAGAAGTTTAGAGTGACTTCAAGTAATTTCAGTTAGAGAGCCATGAACAGACATATTTGGTGGATAAAGATGGCTACTTGCTTGACGAAAGTCAAAGGTACTTGCTTAACCGACGAGGCGAGTGCGTGCAGTTGACTAACGAGCAAATTAATATATTGTTGAGCATATCTCTCAAAGGAATGTGCCAATGAGCAAATAATAATTTATCAAGTTTGAGTATATTACTAATTATAAATAGTATATTGCTAAACTGGTGGATGGACAGCGAGAGAGTATCGGTCCGCAGCAACCTCCATGTCTATGAATGTACCTCACATTAGACTTAGGCGAGTATGTGCACAATTTTTTCCTCGGGTGTTTTCAGCAGACCTGCTATGTTGTTCTCAAAAAGGGAACCATCTATGTGTATGATTCTAAAAGGAGTTGCCTTAACAACCCACAGAAACCAAAGCTCTTCTTTAATCTTAACATGACTAAAATAGCCAAAAATAATTAATTTCTAGTGTTAGAGGACTCTTTTAACAAGTTATCTTTATGGAGCATCAGGTAGGATGACCTGACCATGCTCGAAGAAAATGCTAAATTTAACAAGGAGAACCTCGACGTTCAAAAGATTTTTCCCCGTAAGTTCACTTAATTAAATACTCGTATAGATGAGAAATTGCAATGGTAAAAAAATAAGTATTGATAGATTTTTTTAGCTTTTATGATAAATGCTTTTTAAATAAATGATTTCATAATTATTATGAATTTTGTGCTTTTTGTTACTTTTCAATTGGCTCAACCCACTAATGCTCTACTTTTCGTTTGATCCACTCCATCACATCTTTCTATGAGCGATCTCCATAATAAAATTAAGGGGTTTTTTGTTTGTCTTTGCCCCAGAACAAAATTAAAGGATACCCTGAAGGTTCATAGCCTTTGATTTAATTTTAAGCTCCTTAAATTTTGCCAAACACTAAGTTTTTATTGTTTTGAAGTCGCTTCGATATTGTTCTGAAAGTGGGTGCAAATTGTTAGCTATACACGCACCAATACGCATAAACTACAAGGACTATATCTCTAGTCTCCTTTTCCCTTGCCTATTGTAGTGAGTGAGCTGTGTAATACGTCATATATTTTTAGTTTTCAACTCGTTATTCTTCAGAAATATCTTCTTTAGATTCACCTGATCTTAAAAACAGTTAGACTTTCTTTTGTTGAGCATCAGTAATAAATCTTGCCAAACTTTCACTATTGGCTTCTCCATATTTTAAATAGCTATAGAGATATTTTTCAGCGTCGGAGTTAAAGTATAAAAGTAATGGAAATTTGAGTTTATGGACTCCTATAAGCTAAATGAGCTTGGAGTAAGGCTCTTCGCCAACTTTCGAGTAAGTAAACATGATGTCCGGATATCTGGCTGAGTTTTAAGAGACAACTTCAAAGAGTCCACTGCTCTCATCTTGGTCTCCCAACAGCAGCATTAATGTAGGTGTCCGCTGCTTAAATAATGCATCTGCCTGCTCGCGTTGAAATGGATACACCGGTTTATGACGAGTTTAATTTCCGTAAGTGAGGACCACCAATACGATGACTACAAAAATACCCTTGATCATTAACTTTACGTGTAATTATTGAGTATTATTGAGAAATTTCTATTAATTACTGAAAAAGCAAAATTATTTATTTTTACCAAAATTTAAGGGAACGAGTAAGCACCCTTATATTTTAATTGTTTATTGAAAAGTAGTTGATAGTATTGAAAACATGTTCACCTCTGCAGAGCTTCTTGCTGCATAGCCGTAGTCTCAAACAACTTTTATCTTGCCTTGTATTTGCTCAGCTACATTTCTAGTTTTTCTAGTTTTTCTTTCAATTTGTTTGTCTCAATGCCTTTTCGTTTGGACTGATCTTCAAAGAATCTCATCCGCTAGTTACATATATTGAGTAAATAATCTTTGGGACTGCGCTGACTGACTGGTACTGTATCTATAGCCAATACAGGTTGCTGGTATTTTTTTATATCAATAATTTCCTTCTCCAGCTTTATTCTGTATTCGATTTCATTTTGAATTTTTTGCTTTAAGTCTAAACATCTAGAGCACTCCAAGTTTGAATACGTTTTGCTTTTGTGTTCTTATTTCTCGTAAAGCTACGACTGCAGCTTGTCATTGTTGAGCTTGAGATCCTTTATGACACTTTGAAGCTGGGCTACATTCTCCTCCAGACTCATAATTGTGTTACCTTGCTAATTGAGTTTTTAATTCAGTATAGCTGACGCTTCGTTTTGCTTAGTACGCTCATCCATCAATTTGTTGGCCTGCATTAGGAAATACTTACAACTAACTCACTCTCGTGCTGGCGTGAGTTCTCAATTTTGGATTCGTACTATCTTATTGCTAGTTCATATTTTTTAATTTGATCTTCGAAACCTTTTTTCTCATTGACAAGTCCCTAATACCGTTGAAATAGTTCTTTATTTTGAATTTGTAGATTCTAGCACATCGCTCTGAAGTTGTCGGCGTCTCTTTTCAAAGTGTTGTTGAGACCTATCAGTTTGCTGATTTCTCTCACAGCCTTTTGGTATCGGATTTCAGAAGCATCTGAAATGGAAGAGCTTGATATATTTTGACTTTGCATTAATAATACTCACTAATTATATCAATTTTGCCCTGCCTCCCCAGACCGATCTGTAATAGAATCTATAAATAATTTCTTAATCTTGCCTTATTTTTGATATAACTGGCCCCTGCTATCAGTAGTTGTTTTAAGGAATAAATATTTAATATCTTTAATAGAATTCATTATTTATTCTTATGAAAGGCTAGTCTGACCTGAAGCCCATCTGTGTGGACCCTAGAGCTTACAACTTTTTCCCCACAGGTTTTTCTGCCTTAACTTAGAGAAGGAGCAAAAGACCAGCTTCGATAAGAAGGGAACTAGATTTTATTTCTATGGACAGATCGAGCATGATGAATTTGAAAAAGGTGCACTTGCAGAGTTTTAAGAATTTCTAGCGAAAAACAAGGCTTCAATCAATCGATAGTTTTGGACAAATCAAAGAATTTTGGTTTTTCTAGCAGGACAAGGATATAAAAATTAACAAGCTTATTAAGCAATGCAAGCACATGAAAAGTTCCGGTAAGACTACATTGGACTGAAAGGTGAGAAGGTGGTCTTTTAACCAATTTCATATTTGATTGTACTTTTTTTGCTATTCAGAACTCGGGTATGTTTTATCCCTGCGGTAGAGACAAGTACTTTAGGCCCATCCTTGTTTTCAATGCGAAAAAGATAGACTTGAAAGATTTCGAAGCTTCATTGAAAGCTACTATATTTGTTCATGAGCAAATCATCAATAACATGTTTATTCCAGGGCAAATAGAAAGCTGGGATATTGTTTATGACCTTGCTGGCATGGGAATTACTGAGATTCCTACAGGAATTCTTAAATCAATGCTTCAAAAAATGTCTGGGAACTATGGAGGCAGACTTTTCAAACTATGGGTTGTCAACGCTCCTTTAACAATATCCTTTTCATGGAAGGTCGTGTCTGCTTTCTTGGATCAAGTCACTGTTGACAAAATAAAAATTTCAAGAAGCAACACATAGAAAGACATGTGGAACTTGTGCGATAAAGACCAAATCGAAGAGAAGTATGGAGGAACTCAACCGAATCGGAAAAGCTATTGGTAAAGGTGTTATAATAATATAGGCCATTTGTTGTCCCTGAGGGTAAATTCGAAGAGTCAAGACTAATTTCCGATGCTTAATACCAAAAAAGATTGGAAGCAGGAGAACTCAAACGCAACTGCATCAATCCAAAGTACAAATCTTGAACACATTTGTCATATTTTGATTGAAAGCCGCCTGACAATTATATTTAAATTATACTAACTTTTGTAAGATCTAATTTGTTATATTTAGAAATAGATACTTAGCAGATACTTAGTATGGACAACAGATTTGCAGAGGAAATTGTGAAGCTAAGAGAGTTCTGCTCCAACATGACTAAAAAACTATAGGATCCAGGCTTGCAAGTAGAGCTAAAACTAGGTTACCATTCAGAGTATCCCTCCTTTTATACTTTAGGCAGTTCGGAGCATTCTTTGGGAGTGCTACTAACGAAATCAGAACTCGTTTTGCTTACCACTTACAGAAATAAATAAGAAATTTCTTGAAGTAATTCTTTTATTATGCAGAACTTTCATGGAGCCTCGACTGTCTAAAATTTTCAGCAAGAAAATTTAACCATTTAGTTTTATTGAACAGATTTGTGAAATATGGTAAAACTTTGAAAGGTTTATCTACGCGTTGAAGTTCTACTCCAGTGCTGCCGATGGCACGTATAAAAATTTCCACAAATTTGCTACTAAGTTTGAAACACTTCTAACAAGCGAGGTTGCTGCAGATAAGGGGGATCCTACATACAAGAATTAAGTTTCTCCTGTTCCCGTAATGGCCGTGAACCAGTTAAAGTACTTTTTGACAAGGACTAAATTTTTGGATCAGTTTGTTAGTAACTTCGTCAACATCTTCTGCAGTTTTATTAAGCAGGAGCGAGAGGGTATGCACACCCCTCGCGACAAGATCAATGAAGCTCTAGAGTTTATTTAGGCGATTCATCTCGATTATGACTGTGACTGTGTTCGAAGAGCAGATAGGCTCAAACTTATAAAATCCTTGAACCAGACTGCACCCAATGGTCGGCGGTCAACTGCTAATAGCTTCTTCGAGAAGAATTTCACGCAAAGTATTTTTGTAGATAGCGAAAATTACTACAGAAATTGGGTAAACACAAAAGGGTTAAACATGTCGGCATCGGATTAAATTAAGGAAGTCATTAAGTTCCTTGATAAGTAAGAAGAAAGAGCGAAATTTTATATTCACGACGACAAAAGTAAATAGTTTATCTAAATATAGATGAGAAAAAATATCTTGAAATCGTGGAAGCAAACCTTATAGAGTTTAAAATGGAGGAAAGGGTTGTGAAGACGACAGGCCTTCAATACTTTTTGTCCAACTACTAACTGGATAAAGTTTAAATGATGTAATAAATTAAAAACTTTTGGAAAGTGTACAAGCGCATATACTTCAAAGAGAACAAATGCAAACCGATAATTTTAAAGATCTACACAAATTATCTGACCCAAGAGTGCTCAACTATATCGAAATCTTTCTAGAAAGCATCTGAGTTCGTTGATCAGACAATAAAGTTGAACAAAAAGAATCTACAAATTATCTAATCATTGCTTGATAACGTGTTTGACTTCACTAATATTAAAGTCGACATTATGGAAAGGTTGTTAATAATGCAATATGTAACTCATACTGGCCGACAAGTTGACGAACACATCGGAGCTAAACACTGGGCAACTTATCTCAACGCCAAGGTTCGCACAAAGTACAGTAAATCTGAGGCATATAATCAAAATGAGGACGACGTCATGAATATATACAAACTGCTTATCAAGAAGAAAACAGCCCTGGATGAACATTGCAAATATTTAACCACTAGACTACTTGAGGATATCGATATCGGTGTAGAAGCTCAATACTCAAATGCTATTGACATCGAGCTGAAAATACTTTAAAAAATAAAAAAATAGAGCGCATAGAATGAAACAAAATCTATTCAAGGATGCATTAAGGACGTACAGTCCAGTTTCGATCTCAGGTCTAAGATTAAGCAATGCAAGAAGATGGCTCCATACGGCTTCTTCAATCAAATAATTAAGAAGACGGGGAATTACTGGGCAGATACGTCGATGTACGATATCACTCCACCTATCTTAATCAAAGACTGCTTGGAGGTGATCCGTGGGGAGCTTTCGAATTAAAATTTAGTGTTTGAATTGCACAACGGAGCAAGTATGTTCTCAAGCACTATCGGCACTGAAGTGCATAGATTCCAGCTTAAAAATATTTACCTGATGACTCTACTGTTAATTGATGAGAAACCCAACAAAAAATTATTCTACACTGACATTGTCAAAGAGATCAGACCTCTCGGTGTCGGCAACATCAAGGTCAAAGCCGAACTTTAGTTGAATAAAATTCTAGTTGAGATGGCTTGTTATGGTCTGCTAAAGTGCAACAGATAATTTAAGCAAGAGACTGTAGATGTCTAGAATTGGTCTGCTTCTGATTATTTCGAAATAAACCTGCAGTTCAACCCAAAGAAGCAGCCTTGCCATCGAACATCAAACCTAACTCAACAGCCCGATTTCCCGAGGAAAGCATTTGCAGCTCTAATTTCTAAGTACGACACAGAAAAAAGAAAGCAAGAGGAGGTTAGATTGTACGTCGTCAAGAATGATTGTCTGAAGTAGTTGAAGGCCGCTCAAAGTAACGAGTAAACCAAGGGTACCATCACATTTGACGAACTGATGAAAAAACAGAGACGTGAGTACAATGTTGATAGCAGATTTTTAAAATAAGTAGTTGAAAATCTCATTAGAGAAGGTAATTGCGTGAGAGTAGAGGACCAAAAAAATACTTATAGATACAAGGGTTGATTTGATAAATGTGTATAATTTATCCATATTGAATATCATCGCGCATATTACAATCTGGTGACAATAATTGTGAAGCAACCCGAAGTTAAAATGGCCATTTCCATTGACCTAATGATCTTTCTCGCGATATTACTCTGCTATGTATATGTGATTCTCTCTGCCTTTTTTACGCATCGCAAAGTCCACCATTTCTTATTCAGTGCAATTTCATCCATGAGACAACAATATCAATTTTGCTAGGGCTGCTGCTGGGGGCCCTAATTCTAGCCTTCACTGACATCTTTGCTTCAAAAAGCTATGAGAATCAGTTCAGGGAAGTTGTTATACTCATCTTGCTACCACCAATGCTCTTCGAGGATGGGTACAACATCCGCAAAAGGAAGTTTTTCCAAAATATATTGTATATAAATCTCTATGGAATCCTCGGCACCCTTTTTAATTTTCTAGTTCTGTTTGGTCTGTTTTACGGCTTTAACTACTTTCGTACATGTGCTTTAAGATAGAATTAATACGCTCTATCAACAACGAAGTGATCACACTGCAAACTTGGCAAATGTTAGCCATGGCGAGCTGTTTACTGAGCATAGACACGGTGGTGCCTGAGAAAATAGTAAATCCTGAGAGATACCCTAAACTTTTCTCCATCATCTTCGGAGAGTCCATACTCAAGGATACAATTACAGTTACTTTGTTCGATTCAATCATCAACATTTACAAAAGGCTATATGCCAACGGGAATACTGAATTTGATGCGAGTTCAATTGGCTTCCTAGTCTTAAGATTTTTCGAAGTTGTCGGCGGTTCTATTCTGATTGGAACATGCTGCGGTATTGTCACTACTTTCTTGTTTAAAAATCTTCGCTTTCTACTAGACGAAAAGGGTGTTTCAGAAGTAGCACTCGTTATTCTTACTGGCTACAGTTCTTACATTATGAGCGAGTGGGCGACATTCTCCGGAGTAATTGCTATGCTCTTCTGTGGTATTACACTTTCGCATTTCAATATCTACAATCTTACTGACGAAGGTCGAGCCTCTGCTAAGTAGAAATGTTATCATTTAGAATATCGATAAGCGCACTTGCGAAAGTAGCAGAAGGGTTACTTTTCTTTCTGTTGGGGGCTTTCATATTTGGCATTCAAGTCAGTCAATAGTCCGATAAAACAGTCGAGTACACTTTTTCATGGACTCTTCTGTTAATTTGCATAATGTCTTTGCTATTAGGTAGACTCATCAACATTTATCTCATGAGCTTGGTTGGTTATTTGATAGTCGGTAAAGATAAGTGGAGACTAAACTTTTATGAGTATGAGATTTTAACAATGTCAGGATTGGTAAAAGGTGCAATTCCATTTGCTCTTGTGCTTGCGATGCCAACAACTGAACACAAATTTACAACAGCTTGTGTTCAAAATACTGTAATCACTATGGTCTTTCTAACGAGTCTGCTTTTAAATTCATTTTTGCCAAAAATATTGAGAAATCGGTTAGGCAGGATAGATGAGATGATAAAGTCAAATCAGAACCATCCTAGCCTTTATGACAGTCTTTTGATAGAGTACCAACAAAAAGAAGTTGAATACATGAAGTAACATGATCGATCTCACTTAAACAGCAACAGGACAGCCAGTAATAACGATTCATAGATAGGGGATCGATTCCAGTCTAAGAAGTAATTGTAAAAGATAGCACTGCTGTCTAAACTGAAAAGCACAACACAAAAGTACTGGAGAAGATGTTAGTAAGGGTTTCTTAAACCATTTTTAATTTACGATTATCATAACAGGAAACAACAGATTAAAATGGAAAAAATAAAACAGAGGAAATAATAAGTTTAAATATTCTGGCGTAAATTTACTGGCTAAAATATCCTTGATCCAGAAAACTAATAAGATAACAAATTTATTGATGTCAAAATAATCGAAAGTGACGATTTTTCAGAAGACGGTCGTTAATTTGAAGAATAGAATGGCGAAATTATCTGCTATGTTAAAAAATAGAGATCAAATACTAAAATGTAGCAATAAATTGTATAAATTAAAGACAAGAAGTCAAAAACCTAACTTCCAGAAAATCTAAAAACCTAAATGAAGAAAATTGAAAATTATCAAATTTAATCTAATAATTCACCTCCTAAGAGCAAACAATCCGCATAAAAATAAATTACCTAACCACTTATTTGATAAACAACTTCCAACTCAATGATACAAAAGTATGATTAAAAATGTTTGCTTTATTTGCTAATTGTTTCACTGCATATAGTATCAATTTTTAGTTTACTCTTTTTTCTCAGTTTCGGTCTTAACTTTTTGACTTGCGTCAACCTCCGTCTTTATGCCTAATTGGTCTTTTTGCTCTTTTGTTAAATTTTTAGCAGGTTTTATTTTTGTGACCTCTCCATAACCAATGGTTTTTCCCTCGTCTCTTAATGTAAATCGGCCTAAACTCGGCATGAAATCAAATTTTTCCAAACATACTGAATTTTTAGGCTAAGTTAATCAAATATTTTACCTTAACAACAATCTTGCCCTGCTCACCTGGAAGCAAGTAAGTTGCCTTAATGAATTTTTATGTACCCTTTTCTCTTTTAGCTTAGATTTACACTATTTAACATTATTCTGATATAGCATGCATATGAATCACACATTCGTAACCTGATGACATAATTTTTTTCTGATCCGGTAACTCAAGTACTGTCAGAGTTGCTTTAAACTAAACAGTTTATTGACAGAAATTGTTATTATTGCATAGGATATCCCCTCTGTGCACTTCGTCCTCATCGATTCCTCGTATTTTGAGCTTTACGTTTTCGCCTGCCAAAGCATAGGGAAGCTTCTCATCCTTTGCATTGTATATCTCTTTAATGCAAACATATTTGCGACTGGGTAAAAGAGACACAACTTGGTTCTCAAATGCTATTTTACCAGACTCCAGCTTGCCGTAAAGGTAGAACTGCCCGACATCTTTAAATTTGTCGATAACAGGAATACGGAGGGGCCCATCTGCATCACGAGGAGGGATTTTAACCAGGTCTAGTACTTCCATCAAAGATGGGCCTTTATACCAACTACATGTATCATTCTTGCTATGAATATTTTGATTATTTAACGAGTCAATAGGAATGAACTGTACATTCGGAAACCCGCAAGAATTTTACAAAAATGGAGTTACTTGAGTCTTAATATGATTATACCGATTTTAAGACCAGTTTACTGTGCCCATTTTAGTCACCACTGCAATCATCGATTGCACACCTAGTGCTTTAGCTAACATAGCATGCTCTTTTGTTTGACCCTCTTTCTCGAAACCAGATTAAAACTCTCCGTCCTTTGCTGAAATGATGAGGACAGCTATATCGGCTTGACAGGCACCCATGATCATACTTGGGACATAATTTTTATGGCCAGGTGCGTCAAAAAGTGTAAATCTTCGATGTTAAAGATTGAACATAAGTTTGGAACATTCAACAGTTTTACCCTTCGCTCTTTCGTTGGGGTCAACATCAGCGATGTATGCTAATTACCATGCTTACATATGCTTTTATTTTGCTTATTGTTTATTTCTAGTGAGCTCCTGTTCGTCAACAAGTTTCAATTACTTCATAATGTTACCAGTCAGTGTCGATTTACCTGAGTCAACGTGACCAATGAAGATTAAATTTGCAGATTCAAGATGGAAGGCCTCCATGTTGGCGTATTTGTTTACTTCCCATTATTTGGCTCTCAATTATGCAGCAGTGACAGTTGGGTCATCTTTTCGGACAACAACCTACTCCTATTTTGGTTATTTTACTTCCTTTTATTTTGGTTTTTGCTTCTGTTACTGCACTTTTTTGTTTTACTTTCTCTTTTTCTTGTCGCTGGTGAAGTCATAGCCGCTTCTTACTTTTTCAAGGTAGTCCACTTGGTGTTTATATAAAGAGTAGCCTATCTTATTTTGATGCTCACCGTAGCTCTACATAGTTTGTTCGAATATATTATAGTCCATCACTTGGAACTGGAAAATATATTGACGAATATAAGCCTCGATGTCATTCAAGCAACTCAAGTAGGCTTGAAGTTCCTCTGCAGTCCAGTTCTTATTTCTTGTTTCCCTGAGTTCGCTTAATTCTTCAAAGAATTCACAGAAATAGTCATACCATTAAGTCTTCATTTGGTACTGGGGTAGTCCAGATTGCGGATCAGTCCACCAATTGAACATGTAAATAGGTTCTAATACTGCTGGTTGTGCAGTTGTCTCTTCTGCAGTGCTGGTTGAGTTTGATTAATTGCCACTATTTTGCATTTTCAACAATTAGCTATTATAAACACACTCTTAAAAGAGCTAATCAAACGGAACTGTGATCAAAACTGACGGACTCATAGATAATTATGAACTAACTTTACATATGGCTTAAAAGCTGAATTAATGGTTCAAAAAAATTAGCCTAAACAGCTTCGAAAAGTTTATAAAAGAAATAATTTTGCTTTAATTTGACAGTTTAAAATTTGAGAAAGTTTATCAAACACTTGAGCTCCATTGACAGAGTCTAATTAAAATCGAATTGTCTTTGAGGGTAGTCTAAATTGACCATGCTCTGACCCATAACTGATGGTGTGTTTTGGAGCAAATTGGGTGAATAAGTTTATAATTTGATAACAAGGTGGAATTATAAAAATGAGCAATTACTAATATTTATCGAAGTCGACAGTTGGCAGCTCGCTGACGTATAAGAAGAGTCCCAACAAGTATGGAGGCACCGAGCTCTACGCAGACAACTACGACTATATGTAAAGGAGCACACCCCCGTCGGCTCGCAAAGACTGGAACACATCTGATCTCTCAGGAGTGAAAAGAAATAACTAGAACTATAAAGACTTAAGACAGACATTCGATGGCAGAACAAATAACAGGTTCCAATAAGTTGTTGCAAAGTCTGGATCATACGAGCGTGAGTAGCCAAAATCCGCAACAATGTACAGTAAGAAACCCAGTACTGCTATAAGCTCTCCAAGCTCGTTCGATCTCGAGAGATCTGCCGTATATGATCGAGCGTATAAAAAAGATGACCCTGTTTTAACATACCAGCCTAGCAGGTTCGACAAAACAACCAAGAGCCCAGTTGCGGATAAGAAGATAGATATTGATTAGAAGTACAAGTTTTACGCAGATGCAGTCGAAAAATTCAAAGAGCAGGTTTAAGTGACCAGCAAAATGAGTGAGTAGCTTCGAAAGCTTAAAGAAGACCGTAAGCGAAGGTTAGAAGCAAAGGAAAAATAAAAATAGGTTGAGGCTCAAATTTATAGGTAAATGCTCGATAAGAAAGAAACAGAGAAGGTAAACGAAGTGTTTAAGAAAAAAACAGGATATTAGTACTACTCTCCTAAATAATAAAAATCTAGTGCCAATTTCTAGAAATATTTGCAAGAGCAGACAAAAGCTACAAACTTAGATAAATATAAAAGCTCAAAGGCAACATAATAGAAGAAGCCAGTAAGCAAATACGATTACACTGATAAAAAGTCAGAAATCGCATCATTCACTACTGCCACATCGCCTACTAAGAAGATGAATTTCCCTAATGGATAGACAAAAGATTTTGTGTTGGGCAAGCAGCTCGGTGAGGGCAAGTTTGGTACTGTTTTTCAAGCATTCCATAAACAAACCAAATCGCTATACGCAATTAAGAAAGTTCCTAAGGACATGATAAAATCACATCTGATGGTCGATCAGTTCTGCCTCGAAGTGAAACTCCAAATGTTTTTGAATCATGAGAATATTTTGACTCTTTTCCACTTTTTTGACGACAAGACGCACATCTATCTAGTCCTTGAATACATGGAGTAAGGTACTTTGTTTACCCACTTGAAGAAAAATAAGAAATTACCTGAAGCTGAGGTCGCAGTGAAGGTCAGGCAAGTAGCTTCGGCTGTGCATTACCTGCATGAGAATCAGATCGCTCACCGAGACATCAAACCTGAAAATATTGTAATGTCACATGTACTAATTTGTTTATCTAGGGCGTCTGTAAACTTTGCGATTTTGGGTGGGCCACAGTATGCGACTAGAGACGAAAGACTTACTGCGGTACTTTCGACTATGCTCCTCCTGAAATATTAGCAGGAGCCGAGTACGACTACACTGTTGACCTATGGTGCCTAGGAGTGCTTACGTATGAGCTACTTGTTGGCAAAGCACCATTTTATCACATCAGTAGAAAGGAGACAATGAAAAAAATATTGAATGTAACTTTATATTTAAAGTAAGGTTGAAAAAACAGTACTCGAATACCCATAAAACTTATCTAAGAACGCTATAAATTTTATCGACAGTCTCATCCGAAAAGACCCAAAAGAAAGATTAAGCAGCGAACAGGTTCTTGCTCACCCTTTTCTCAATATCTCAACCTCAACGGACATCAAAAGGGCATTTTGAAATTATGGTACACTTCATTCAGTTGATTTATTTTAATCATAATAATCTTATTACAAAATACGATGATATTCAATGTATTAGTTATTTTTTGTGACAACAATTTATTGTTGATTTTTTTTATTGACTAAACAGTATGACTAGGATTTTTATTAATTTATATATAAATTATTGTTAATTTTATATATATATTTCATTTTCATATTCCTTTACAATCCGATTAAATATATATTTAAAAATTCTTTAAAGCACCACACTATCTAAATAAACACAATATTATAAAATGTAATTTATATTATGTAGACTCCGAGTAGATGAAGAGTTGATTTGGTTCATCGTTCTATTTGATATTTTATGCCTCTTTAGAGAGGGTAGAAGTAGATTACTATACAAAAGTAGAATATGAAATAAATAATAAAAGATGCTAATTATAATCTTATACGCTCTCGTACTTTTTTTTCCACGTCACTTTTCTTTCATTTAAGCTTATTTATTCCTCGTCTTTTGTCCAATAAATTTACCTCACCTATATAACGGCTTAAAAAATAATAAAGTAGGTTCTCGTAGTAATAGAGCTTATGTCAATTTATAGACATCAAATATGCTATTTTAGTTCATCTCAGACTAGAAACTTATTTAAGCTTCTCAATTATATATGTAAGTAGAGCATTATTTGTGATTGTTGCAGAAGCAATTTTTACTGACCTCAGCTTTAGCTTCAATCGTGAACATGATGCCATATTATTGTTAAGAGAAGGTCTAATATTTTTATTCTCCATTGTCAAATTGACATTATAAATATTAAAAAGACTCTCTAATTGTTTCTACTTTTTTACAATGCAACCCATTGAAGCAATACCCATGGACCCGCTTGGTTACCTGTCCCATGGTAACCAATACGAGTCAGATAGCAGTTCTCAAATGTTCATGGATTCCTACATGCTCGAGATTATGAACTATCAGAATTATTTGAACATGGAGCTGCTAAAAAATCAAAATTTGATAGCCTCGTACATCAGCTGCAACAAAAACACAGAGAAAAACGTGAATTCAGTTCACACGGCCAGTTCCACATCGTAGGCGATGGAAAACTCTTTTCATGCTCTGCCTTCCTATCAAGGGGTTATAGAGTTAGGGAAGCCTAAAAAAGAAGTATCTAACTGCAATCTGTTCAGAGCTGAGCAATTGCGTGCACACTAAATAAAAAATTCAAAGAAGGTCAAGAGGTGCTCAGAGGACTCTTAGTATGAGCCAGACAGGTCGGATACATCCAATTACAAAAGCGCTAAATCAAGCTAATCCAAAAATGTGCCTAAAAACTTCAGTAAGGCTTTGCTGCTTTTCATTAAGAGAAAGTAGAATGTTATAAAAAAAATAGTAGAACAGGAGGGAGTAGATTATCTGTAATTTGTCACTCTTTGTAAAAGTTTGAGAGGCAAAATAAACTCCATTGCCTAACTTAGATCGCTGTGGGTTGATAGCTAAAATTAGTATGCTCGAGTTTTTAGAATCATCTCTTGCTTCTACATTAGGAAGAGTTCGCTTCACCATATTTTCAACTCGAGAGTGGAAGACTTCTCAAAGCACTTGAAGTACAGAAACAAAATTTTCCATGTGCTGAAAAATCCTTATGAGTTTACGACAATGAAGGACTACTGATATTTTAATGCTTTACTAACTTTAAATTCTACTTTTGTCTATTCTACCCGGTAAACTACTTATAAGTTCCAATTAAGTAGCCTTCCCTAAAAATATTAAATTTTTAAAATATATCAATTTTCTTTTCCCTTACTGCGGATT
>APMI01004561.1_pt1 | contig 16451 bp, 11 predicted proteins | sample 667938 | NCBI WGS metagenome assembly APMI01 (sample SAMN01084076, study PRJNA167559) | wastewater metagenome | biome: Wastewater | place: Denmark: Ejby Moelle, Odense | collected 2011-11-28 | reverse complement strand
CACCGAAGCGAACGGCATCGTGCTGCTCGACCCGATCACCAGCAACCTCGCCTATCCGTCCGACGACCGCGTGCGGCTCGAAGTCGCGCTGATGTTCAAGGGCGCGCCGGACGTCAAGCTGGCGGAGGAAATCCACCAGGACATCATGGCCTATATGCGCACGGTCTCGCTCCAGCAGGTGCAGGGGCCGCGCGGCTTCCAATATCTCCGGGAAGACCTGCAGGAGCGGGTTGACCTCAGGTCCGAAGGGCGCGTAACCAACGTCATGTTCCGGACCTTTGTGATCGAATGATTCGAGCCCTTCTGACCTTCGTCGCCATGATCGCGATGACCGGCGTGGCCTATGCCCAGCAGCAGTTGCAGCTGCCGGGCAATCTGCTCAATGCGCCCATCGACGGCTCGGCCGCCTCCTGGATCATCCGCACCTTCGGCCTCCTGACGATCCTCTCGGTCGCCCCGGGCATCCTCATCATGGTGACGAGCTTTCCGCGCTTCGTCATCGCCTTCTCGATCCTGCGTTCGGGCATGGGTCTCGCCACGACGCCTTCGAACATGATCCTCGTCTCGCTGGCGCTGTTCATGACCTTCTACGTCATGGCGCCGACCTTCGACCGCGCCTGGCAGAACGGCGTCGAGCCGCTGATGGCCAACCAGATCGACGAGACCGAGGCCACAAAGCGCATCGCCGAGCCTTTCCGCGAATTCATGGTCGCCAATACGCGCGACAAGGACATCGAGCTTTTCATCTCGCTGGCGGAAGAGCGCGGCCAGACCATGGTTCAGGGCGATGTGGCCGACCTTCGCGTCGTCATCCCCGCCTTCATGATCTCGGAAATCCGCCGCGGCTTCGAGATCGGCTTCCTCGTCGTGCTGCCCTTCCTCGTCATCGACATGATCGTCGCCACCATCACCATGGCCATGGGCATGATGATGCTGCCGCCGACCTCGATCTCGCTGCCCTTCAAGATCCTGTTCTTCGTGCTTATCGACGGCTGGAACCTGCTCGTCGGCAGCCTCGTGCGGTCCTTCAGCTAGTCCGTCGAGGCGTTCTCGTTACCGACTGTTAACCATAACCCGCCGTCCCTCGAAACCACCTTGCCGATTTAAGAACTTGGCAAGGAATGGCTGCGAATTTCATCGAGACACGACGGGTTTGGTATCCCTCCGTTTGGCGGAGAAACCGAGTTGGCATGATGCCGAACCGCCGTAACCGGTAAGTTCTTTGAGTCCGGTATGTCCCCACCAGTATTTCGTTCAAAGGGACAACGACAATGACGAGCATTCTCACCAACGCAGCAGCCATGTCTGCTCTCCAGACGCTGCGCTCCATCAACAACAACATGGACGAAACCCAGGCTCACGTTTCGACGGGCCTGCGCGTCGGCAGCGCGGCTGACAACGCTGCCTACTGGTCGATTGCAACGACCATGCGTTCCGACAACATGGCGCTCTCCGCCGTTCAGGACGCCCTCGGCCTCGGCGCCGCCAAGGTCGACACCGCCTATGCCGGTATGAATTCCTCGATCGACGTGGTCAAGGAAATCAAGAAGAAGCTGGTAACGGCGACGGAAGACGGCGTCGACAAGACCAAGATCAACGAAGAAATCAAGCAGCTCCAGGGCCAGCTCAAGAGCATTTCCGAAGCTGCTTCGTTCTCCGGCGAAAACTGGCTCGAAGCCAACATCAGCGGCGGCTCGCTGGACAAGGCCAGCGTCGTTGCCTCCTTCGTTCGCGACAGCAGCGGCAGCGTTTCGGTCAAGAAGGTCGACTACACGCTCGACGCCACGACGGTTCTCTTCGACAAGGCCGGTAGCAACACCGGTATCCTCGACCAGAAGAACAGCACGGGCAAGGACGGCGTTGTCGTCAACGTCAACGTCAACGGCACGGTCGGTTCGACCAACGTCGTGAAGTACACGACGGCTGAAGTCAGCACTGCCGTTACCGCTGCAACCGGCGGCTTCGATGCCGGCGGCAAGATCGCCTGGACGGTCGCCAGCGATGGCGCCGGCGCTGGTCGCGGTTATGTCATGGTCGGCAACGACACCTGGGTCGAAGCAGTCGAACAGGACAAGGGCGTCAACAACGGTCAGGAAACCTTCGCGACCGATGCTGGCACCAACCTGTGGGCAATCGACCTGACGAAGGCCTCCACGGACGGCTCCGAGTCTGTATCCGGCTTCTCGATCAGCAACGCCACCACGAGCGAAGAGCTGGACGGCCTGATCCAGAACGTCGACAACGCGCTCAAGAGCATGACCAGCGCGGCCTCCGCTCTGGGCTCGATCTCCTCGCGCATCGGTCTGCAGGAAGAGTTCGTCTCGCAGCTCAGCTCGGCTATCGACAAGGGCGTTGGCCGTCTCGTCGACGCCGACATGAACGAGGAATCGACCCGCCTGAAGGCACTGCAGACCCAGCAGCAGCTCGCCATCCAGTCGCTGTCGATCGCCAACTCCGCATCGCAGAACGTTCTGTCGCTGTTCCGTTAATCGAGACAGCAGGACCGGTGGGGATTTTCTCCACCTTCCTATCGGGGCCGCGCTTCGCAAGAAGCGCGGCTTTCGCATTTTAAACCACGCCCCATCTGCTGCCGTCATCGTCAGGCCTGTCCCGAGGGTCTGCCAATGCATTGAAAAACTGCAAGATTTGCGGATGCCCGGGGCAGGCCCGGGCATGACGAAGGAAGGGTTTTCGTTCTGCATCGGCGGTTATGGTTACCGTGCGGTGTGTTTTCTCCATCCGCTTAGCAGTTCATTAACTATGAGCGCGTTACCTAGAACCATCGAAGCGACAAGCCGGCCGCAAGAACGACAGGTCTGGCAAGCATGATGCTGGTTGGCGCTCCCGGTGGAACCCGGAATGTCCCTTCTCCTGAAGCCAATCAAGGGGCACCATTCAATGACGAGCATTCTCACCAATATCGCGGCCATGTCCGCTCTTCAGACGCTGCGGTCGATCAGTTCCGATATGGAAGACACGCAGGCACGCGTCTCGTCCGGCCTGCGCGTCGGCGGCGCGTCCGACAACGCTGCCTATTGGTCGATCGCAACGACCATGCGCTCCGACAACATGGCGCTTTCTGCCGTTCAGGACGCGCTGGGCCTCGGCGCAGCGAAGGTCGATACCGCCTATGCCGGTATGAATTCCTCGATCGAAGTCGTGAAGGAAATCAAGAAGAAGCTTGTTGCCGCCACCGAAGACGGCGTTGACAAGACCAAGATCCAGGAAGAAATTTCGCAGCTTCAGGACCAGCTCAAGAGCATTTCCGAAGCCGCTTCCTTCTCCGGCGAAAACTGGCTGGAAGCCAATGTCGGTGACCAGACGAGCGTTGTCGCCTCCTTCGTGCGCGACAGCGGCGGCGCGGTTTCGGTCAAGAAGGTCAACTACGACCTCACGACAGACAACGTCCTGTTCGACAAGAGCGGCAATACCGGCATTCTCGACCAGACGCAGAACATTCTCGGCGACGGCGTTGTGGTCAACGTCAACACGAACGGCACGACTGCTCCCGTAAACGTGCCGAAGTTCACCTCGGCTGAAGTCAGCGATGCCGTAACGCTTGCAGGCGGTGGCTTCGATGCCGGCGGCAAGATCGCATGGACGACGGTTGGCGCTGGCGACGGTAGCGGCGTCGGCTTCGTCAAGGTCGCTGACAACGTCTGGGTCGCGGCTGTCGAACAGGATCTGTCGACGAACAACGGTCAGGAAGCATATGCGCAGGATGCGACGAACTTCCTCTGGCAGGTCGACACGACCGTTACGTCGGGCTCGACGCCGGAATCTGTGTCCGAATTCAAGATCGACGGCAATACCACCGGCCCGCAGCTCGACGGCCTGATCACGCTGGTCGACGAAGCCCTCAGCAAGATGACCTCCGCCGCTGCTGACCTCGGCTCCATGGCGATGCGTATCGGCCTGCAGGAAGACTTCGTCTCCAAGCTGACCGACTCCATCGACTCGGGCGTTGGCCGTCTCGTCGATGCCGACATGAACGAGGAATCGACCCGCCTGAAGGCCCTGCAGACCCAGCAGCAGCTCGCCATCCAGTCGCTGTCGATCGCCAACTCGGCTTCGGAAAGCATCCTCACGCTCTTCCGTTAATCGGCAAACGGACACTTGGTCCGAAAAAATCAGAAGGCCCCGGTTTTCCGGGGCCTTTTCCGTTTCAGAGCGGCGGGTTCAGGAAGGTCGCCATCGCCGCGCCCTCCGTCCTGCGGGCAAGGTAAAGCCTTGCCGTGTCGAGCGCCTCGCGGATCGTCACGTCCATGTCGAGATAGCGGTAGGTTCCGAGCCGTCCGACGAAAGTGACGCCTGTTTCTCCCTCTGCGCGCGCAACATAGTCGGCAAGCTGGGCCTTCTCCTCCACGAGGCGGATCGGGTAGTAAGGGATGTCGCCCGGCTCGCAGGCCCGCGAGAATTCCCGGTAGCAGACCGAACCCTGATGCTCTTCCCAGGGCGAGAAATGCTTGTGCTCGGTGATGCGCGTATAGGGTACCCCGACGTCACCGTAGTTCATCACCGCGCAGCCCTGATAATCGCCGTCATAGGTGAAGCGTTCGAAATCGAGCGTGCGATAGCCCAGACGGCCGAGCTCGTAGTCGAAATAGCCGTCCAGGGGGCCGGAATAGAAGATGTGGGCGAAACCGGCCGCCTCGTTGCGGCTGAAGCTCGTTTCCAGCTTCACCGTGATGTTCGGATGGTCGAGGATGCCCGCGATCATGTCCGTGTAGCCGTTTTCCGGCATGCCCTGGTATTTGTGGAAGAAGTAGTTGTCCTCGTAGTTGAAGCGAACCGGCAGGCGCTTCAGGATCGAGGCGGGCAGGGCGGTCGGCGAGCAGCCCCATTGCTTCTGCGTATAGCCCTTGAAGAAGGCCTCATAGAGCCCGTTGCCGACGAAGCGCAGCGCCTGCTCCTCGAAGGTCTGCGGGTCTGCGATCGTCCTGTCCGCCTGTGCCTCGAGGAAGGCGCGGGCCTCGTCCGGCCGGAAGGTCTTGCCGAAGAACTGGTTGATCGTGTGCAGATTGACGGGCAGCGAATAGACCTGTCCGCCGCTCGTCGTCTTCACGCGGTTCTTGTAGGGCATGAAGGCGGCAAAGCCGTTCACATAATCCCACACCTCCGCATCGTCCGTATGGAAGATGTGCGGGCCGTAGACATGCACCATCACGCCCGTCGCCGCATCACGCTCCGTATGGCAGTTACCGCCGATATGGCCGCGCGAATCGATGATCTCGACCGGATACCCTTCCTGTGCGAGTTCGCGGCCGATGACGGCGCCGGAAAGACCGGCGCCGACGATGAGGATTTTCTCTTGCTTCATGGCGGTCGTCCTGCTCAGCGGCCCGCGGGGGCCGGCCACAGGCGGGCATCGGGCGAAAGCGGCGCGAAATCGTCGAGGCCGGCCAGTTGTGCCCGGTAACGCGCGCGATAGGCGGCTTCGTCCTCGAACTCGATGCCCTGCGCGGCAAGCTCCGTGCCGATTTCGTAATAGACGTCGAGATTGCGCAGGTCCGGCACGGGCGTCTCGCCGCGCTCGGCGTCGCCCTGCATCTGCCAGAACAGATCTTCGAGGCGGCGGGCGAGAGCGGACATGTCGCGCAGCGGCGCGGTCTCGCGCTGGCGCTCGATCGCCTCGCGCACCGTCTTCAGGCTGGCCGGGTCCCGCGCGAAGGCGACGGCCTTGCGCACATAGTCGTCCGGTCCGTTGCAGATCAGCTCGGGAACGCCCGCCGCGGTGACGATGCTGGCGCAGAAGCGCGACGCGAAGCTCTTGCCGGCGATGGTGAGCACGGGCAGGCCCTGCGTTATGGCATCGGCCGCCGTGGAGTGCGCCCCGTAGGGGAAGGTATCGAGGAAGAGATCGGCAAGGCCAATGCGCGCGAGGTGATCCGGGTTCATCGCCTTGCCGGCGAAGAGCAGCCGCTCCGGCGCGATGCCGGCGTCCGCAGCCATCTTGCGCAGGCGCTCGTTGGCGCTGTCGTCACCCGCCAGCAGCCAGAGCACACTGCCCGGCGTGGCGTGCAGGATGGCGAGCCACCGGGCAAAGCAGGTAGCCGTGATCTTCTGCATGCCGTTGAAGCTGGCGAAGACGAAGGCGTCTTCAGGCAGGCCGGCGGCAGCGCGGGTCGGGCGCGGGCTGACCGCGCGCTTGCGGTCCACCGGCTGGTTGCAGGCGATACGCAGCACCTTTTCCGTATAGTAGAGTTCGTTTTCCGGTGGCACGATCACGTCGTCGGCGATCATGTACTGGTGGTACGGGGTCGCCATGGTGCCGGGATAACCGCAGAAATTCACGATGACCGGCGCGGGCCGGTAGGCGAAGATCTTCGTGCGGGCGTTCTTCGTATAGCCGTTGACGTCGATCAGCACGTCGATCTCGTCGGCAGCGATCTGCCGCGCGGCATCGATATCGCTGAGGCTGGCAATGTCGCGCCAGTGATCGACGGCCTGTCTGATCCGCGCCTGCGTCTGGTCGATCGGCGCCGGATCTCCGCAATAATAGGCGAAGACTTCGACATTCGCCTTGTCGTGCAGTTCCAGCACTTCGCTCAGTGCGAAGCCGACGGCATGCTGGCGCAGGTCCGAGGAGACATAGCCGATGCGCAGGCGCTGCCCGGTGCCCGTCTTCATCCGCGCCGGCTTGCGCTCAAATGCTGCAAGATCGGCCGGGCGACCGACGGTGCGGTGGCCGTAGCGATAGGCCTTGGCGAGGTGGAACAGCGGGTCGTCCACGTAGCATGCGATCGTCATGGAGGACATCGCATCCATGAAGTTTCGCATGGTCAGGTGCATGGAAGGTGAGACGACCGGCCATTTGCATTGCCGCGCGCGCAGCGAAATCCAGTGCTGGGCGGCCTCGGGACGGGAAGGCTGCAATTCCATGGCCTGCCAGAGTGCGGCTTCCGCCTCGTCGAGCTGACCGGCGCCTTCCAGTACACGGCCGATATGCTGCAGGCTGAGCAGCCGGTTGCTGAGCCTGTCGGGTGTCACTTCGGCGGTCGCATCGGCAAAGACACGCCATTGCTGCACCGCCTGGCCGATCAGCCCGCAATCCTCGAGCGCCCGGCCGAGATTGATATGCGCCTGGCCGAAGAGCGGGCTCAGCCGCACGGCGGCGCGCAGGGCATGCATCGTGCCGGCGACATCGCCGTTGGCGGAAAGCGCGACCCCATAGTTGAAGTAGGCGAGATGCAGAAGGGGATTTTCGTCGTTGAAGGCGATCCAGGTCTTGTAGAGCTCGACGGCCGCGGCCTTCTGGCCGGCGCCGGCAAGGGTTTCCGCTGTCTGGAACAGGTCTGCGAGCGAAAGCTGCTGGGTGCGGGCGCGCAGGAGGAGCTGGAGAAGCGGCGCGTTCGGATCGGGAACGGTGGAAGGGCTGACGGTCATGACATCCTGCGGCAAGGGGCCTGCTGGCCGGGCTGTTGAACGGACTCGAAATGAGCTCGTCTGCCTTGCTATCGGAGTTGACTTGCGTCTGGCTGGTCGTTGGAAAAGAAGAAGGGCGGCGCGACCTTGTAGGCCTGGATGATGGCGTCGACCTGCGCCGTGTTCATCGCGGCGATCTGTTCGGCCTTCAGGGCCCGGACCTGAGTGGAGCTCAGGGCAAGGATGTCCTCCGTGGAAAGGCCGGCAATTGCCTTGGCGCTGATGGCGGCCAGTTCGTCGGTGGTGAAGGTCTTGATCTCGTCCGAGCTCATTGCCTGCAGGACAGCGGCGGTGAGGCCGGCGATCTGCGCGCTGTTGAGAGCCTCGACCTGGGCCGAGGAGAGGGCCGCGACCTGGTTGGAGCTGAGACCATTGAGCTGCTTGGCGTCGAGAGCCGCAACCTGATCGGTGCTAAGCGATGCCACCTGGCTGGTCGTCAGGCCGACCATCTGCTTGGCCGAAAGGGCCGCGAGCTTGTCGGAGCTGAGCGAGTTCAGCTGCGCGCTGCTGAGGGCGCCGAGCTGGGCCGACGAGAGGGCTGCGATCTGCTTGGTGTTGAGAGCAGCGAGCTTGTCGGTGGTCAGGCCCGCGAGGGCGGCGGTTTCGAGACCTGCGATCGCCTTGTCGGAGATGGCAGCCAGTTCGCTGGAGGAGAACAGGGCCAGTTCCGCGGAGTCGATGGTCTTGAGGGCAGCGGCGCCGAGGGCGGCGATCTGCGAGGAGGTGAGGGCCTCGACCTGGTCCGTGCTCAGGGCAGCGGCCTGAGCGGTGGTCAGGGCCGCGACCTGCTTGGCGCCGAGCGATGCGATCTGGTCGGTGCTGAGGCCGGCGATCTGGCCGGTCGTCAGACCCGCGACCTGCTTGGCGGAGAGAGTCGCCAGCTTGTCGGAGCTGAGCGAGTTCAGCTGAGCGCTGCTAAGAGCGCCGAGCTGGGCCGACGAGAGGGCTGCGATCTGCTTGGTGTTGAGGGCAGCGAGCTTGTCGGTGGTCAGGCTGATGGCAGCCAGTTCGCCGGAGGAGAACAGGGCCAGTTCGGCGGCGTCGATGGTCTTGAGAACAGCGGCGCCGAGAGCGGCGACCTGCGAGGAGGTGAGGGCTTCGACCTGCGCCGTGGTGAGGGCGGCGGCCTGTGCCGTGGTCAGGGCAGCAACCTGCTTGGCGCCGAGGGCAGCGACCTGATCGGTGCCGAGCGATGCGATCTGGCCGGTCGTCAGGCCTGCGATCTGCTTGGCGGAGAGGGCGCCGAGCTTGTCGGAGCTGAGGGAGGTGAGCTGAGCGCTGGTGAGGGCGCCGAGCTGAGCCGACGAGAGGGCTGCGATCTGCTTGGTGTTGAGGGCAGCGAGCTTGTCGGTGGTCAGGCTGGCCAGGGCAGCGGTTTCGAGACCTGCGATTGCCTTGTCGGAGATGGCGGCCAGTTCGCCGGAGGAGAACAGGGCCAGTTCCGCGGCGTCGATGGTCTTCAGAGCGGCAGCGCTGAGAGCGGCGATCTGTGTGCTGTTGAGAGCTTCGACCTGTGCGGTCGTCAGGGCAGCGGCCTGAGCGGTGGTGAGGCCGGCAATCTGCTTGGCGCCGAGGGCAGCGACCTGATCGGTGCCGAGATTGGCGATCTGGCTGGCGTTGACGCCGGCGAGCTGCTTGGCCGAGAGGGCTGCAATCTTGTCCGTGCCGAGCGAGCTGAGCTGGCCGCTCGTGAGCGCATTGAGCTGGGCCGACGAGAGGGCAGCGATCTGCTTGGTGCCGAGAGCGGCGAGCTTGTCGGTGGTCAGGCTCGCGATCGTGCTGGTGGTGAGGCCGGCGATCGCCTTTTCGCTGATCGCAGCGACTTCAGCCGTGGTGAACAGGGCGATTTCCGCCGAATCGAACGTCGTGAAGACATCGTAGCCGAGAGCGGCGACCTGCGTGGCCGACAGGGCCTCGACCTCGTCGGTGGTGAAGGTCGCGACCTGCGCGCTGGTGAGCGAGGCGGCCTGCTTGGCCGTCAGGCCTTCGATGTGACCGGAGGTGAGGGCCGCCATCTGGCTGACATTCAGGCCCTTCAGCGCCGTCGCGCTGATCGCGCTGATCTGGCTCGAGGTGAAGGAGACCAGGCTGGTCGAGGTGAAGGCGTTGAGCTGTGCGGAGGAGAGTGCGGCGACCTTATCGGAGGTCAAAGCCGCGACGTCTTCGGTGTTGAGCGTCTGGATCGTCGCCGTGGCGAGATTCTTGATCTGGCTGGCTGTCAGATTGGAAATGATTGAAGTCATGGACGCGCGCCCTTGTTCTAGCTGATCTGGTCAACGTCGTCTTCGTGCCACCGACCGTGCGGGAAGAGTTTATCTTCTCCTCGGGTCTTCCAGCGCATCGCGCCAGCCTTGTACCGCTCGGTCGGGCGCCTTGAAGGCGCTTTCGCTCCGGACGTCCGGTTGGACGAAAACTATGTCAATTGAAACATGGCTCGAACGAGCCAGCGCATCGGAAGGGCATCATGCGCGGAAGCCTGTGTGGCTCCGATCCCTACGCCATTTGGTCGCAAACGCCTTGCATCGGCTATGCTGTGTCGGGAGAGACAGTGGAGCAGACATACTGCCCCAATACTCGCCTTTTCGACCAGGACCAGTTCTAAACCGGCAGCTTTTAATTTTGGGTTAACAGCCCGCGCAGTGGTTGCAGTCGCGAAGGGTTTATCGGCGCCCTCGCTCGAGCCCGGATCGATCCGAAAACGGTGGTGCCGGCGACATGGTCGAATCGCTCCGGCCGTCGACAGGATTGCCGCTGCCTCTGCCGCAGGCGGCTGCATGGATGGCTATATCTGGCCGCTGAAAATTTACGCTTTCTTCAATTTCCTTTACGCGCGACGGTCGTGTTAACCATTTGTTAACCATTTCCCGTTAACCAATTGTTAAGAACGATGGATCGGCGCCCAGGGCAAACGAGTGGCGCCGTCTGCATGAAGCCTCCCGTCGTTACCGGTCCCCGCCCCACTCCGGCATGTCCCGACATCTCTTTTTCAGGGCAAGTGCCAATGACCAGCATTTTGACCAACTCTGCCGCCATGGCGGCGCTGCAGACCTTGCGCAGCATCGACAACGGCCTCGAAACCACCCAGGCGCGTGTCTCCTCTGGCCTGCGTGTCGAGACCGCCTCCGACAACGCTGCCTACTGGTCGATTGCGACCACGATGCGTTCCGACAACCGGGCGCTTTCCACGGTGGCCGACGCACTCGGTCTCGGCGCCGCAAAGGTCGACACGGCCTATGCCGCGATGGAAAGCGCGATCGAGACCGTCAAGGAGATCAAGGCGAAGCTCGTGGCCGCCTACGGCGTCGGCACCGACCGCGCCAAGATCCAGGAAGAAATCACCCAGCTGCAGAACCAGCTGCGCAGCATCTCCGAATCGGCTTCCTTCTCCGGGGAGAACTGGCTGCAGGGCGTCATCAGCAACGGCGCCACCCCGCCGGTCGAACGGCCGATCACCAAACAGGTCGTCGCCTCCTTCATCCGCACCTCCTCCGGCCAGGTCGCCGTGACGACGGTGGACTATCCGCTCGATTCCACCACCGTTCTGTTCGACCAGAGCGGCGGCAAGTTCGGTGTCCTCGACAAGGAAGCCGGCTTCCTGTCGGAAAACGAAGTGGCCGTCACCGTCGAGGTCGATGACGGAACGGACGTCACGAAGAAGAAGTATGCCGTCACCAACTACACCAATGCCGACCTGGCCCAGAAGGGGCCGACGACGGGCGCCGATCCGCGCGTCTACGAGGTGGGCGGCGAACTCTATCTGAAGGTTGCCGACGATAGCTGGATAGAGGTTACGACGACCGATCCGGCAGGCGGCGGCGGCACCACGACCCCGGCCTACGACAACGGCACGCAGTACTATGCCGTCGTCGACCCCGCAAACGACATGGATAGCCGCTCGCTCGGCTTCTCCGTCGCCACGCTCGACATCAACAAGCTGCTCGACCTTGCGACAACGATGAATGGCATGACGGGCGGCAACTATGTCGAGGTCGACGTGCTCGACGTGATGACCCGCTTTGTCGACCAGCAGCTTCTCGCCATGACGAGCGCGGCCTCTTCGCTGGGTTCCATCCAGAGCCGCATCGGCCTGCAGGAGGATTTCGTCGCCACGCTGGTCGACGTGATCGACAAGGGCATCGGCCGTCTGGTCGACGCGGACATGAACGAGGAATCGACACGCCTCAAGGCGCTGCAGACCCAGCAGCAACTCGGCATCCAGTCGCTCTCGATCGCCAATTCGAGCGCCGAGAACATTCTCCAGCTCTTCCGCCAGTAAGGCGGGAGGCTTCGATCCGCCCGGCCGTGGTCATCGGTCGAGGCGGGCGGTTGGGCCGCGCGATTGCCCTGGCGCGGCCCAACACCCTTCATCTTCATCCTCGCACAAGTTTGAACCCCTAGGTTCGATGGCACGATCAGGAAGATTGTGCGTCCTTTGCCTCCGGCGGGGCGCTGCGTCCGGGGAGACAGGTCAGCGGTGTTGTCAGGTAAGAGTGTCCATAAGAACGAACGTCGACGCGGCCCGCGGATATCCCGCCGGGTCCTCCTTTCGTTTGTCCGGCACACGGCAGGGCAGGAGGGGAGAGCATGAGCACCCATCTCGCCCGCTACCTCAAGGATTTCAGCACGCCGCGCGCATCCGCGCCCGTCTTCCAGCCGCAGAGCTTTGCGCATCAGGAAAGCATGTCGGCCGAAGCCGAGCCGCTCGCCCTCCTGCCCGCCATGCCGGTTGTGGATCTGGAGGCGGAGCGGGCCGCCGCGCTGGCCGACGGCCGGGCGGAAGCCGAAGCTGAGCTTCAGGTGAAGCACGAAGCCGCCCTGGTGGCCCTCAAGGAGGCTCACAAGGCCGAACTGGAGGCGCTGAAGGCGCGGTACGAGCAGGACTACGCGGCAGCACTTGCCGAACGATTCACCGCGCTGACGGGTGAGGTGGCCGATCAGGTCGCCGCCCAGACGGCGCAGGTGCTCGCCCCCGTCATGAGCCAGGTCCTGACCAAGGGCGCGGTTTCCGATCTCGCGCGCATGGTCGCCGAGGGCCTCAAGGACGGCGAGGGCATGACGATCACGGTGAAGGGGCCGTTGAACCTCTTCGAGCAGTTGAAGTCGCACTTCGAGGATCCGATGCCGGTCTTCCGGCATGTCGAGGTGCAGGATGTCGATCTGACGGTGGAATTCGGCGACGCCGTCCTGGTAACGCGGATGGCGGCCTGGGCTGACACCGTACGCAAGGTGCTTGCATGAGCGAAGGCGAAAATCACCACCACGGCAAGAACGAGATCATCATCGTCAAGCGACATGGTGATCATGACGGCGACCACCATTCGGCCGCCTGGAAGATCGCCTATGCCGACTTCATGACGGCCATGATGGCGTTCTTCCTCGTCATGTGGCTCGTCAATGCCGCGAACGAAGAGACCAAGGCCTCCGTCGCCTCCTATTTCAATCCGATCAAGCTGACCGACGACAAGCCGGCGGACAAGTCCGTGAAGAAGCCTGCCAACAGCAAGGAAGGCGAGGCGACGCAGGACAAGTCCAAGGAAGAGGGCCAGCAGCAGGCAAGCGGCAACGGCGCGGAAAAGGGCAAGGACGAGAACACGACGGCCGGCGAGGAAACGAAATATTCCGAGGCCGACTTCTTCTCCAATCCCTATTCGGTGCTGTCCGAGATCGCGCAGGAAGTCGGCCAGCAGGCCAATGTGAGTGCGAAGGGCGAGGGCGGTGCGGCCAATTCCGGCCCCGCCACCGGCGCCAATGGCGGCGAGGCCTACCGCGACCCGTTCGATCCCGACTTCTGGACGCAGCAGGTGCAAATCTCCGAGGCGACCAGCGCCGGCAGCGAGGCCAAGGCACAGGAAGGCAAGCCCGGCCAGCAGCAGATGGCCGCCGTCGATGCCGACAGGACGGTCGAGGAGGCGCTTGCCAAGGCGGATGCGGACGAGGCCGAGAAAAAGGCCGAGGACGCGAAGAGCGAAGCGGACAAGAAGGCCGACGAAACCGAAAAGGCCAAGAAGGACAAGGATGCGGACGAGCTGAAGAAGCAGATCGCGCAGGAGATCGGCGCGGTCGGCAAGCTCGCCGAGGGCCTGACCGTGACGCCCGCCGAAGGCGGTCTCCTCGTCAGCCTCACCGACCAGCTCGATACCACGATGTTCAATGTCGGCTCGGCCGTGCCGCGGCAGGAAATGGTGCTCGCCATGGAGAAGATCGGCAAGATCCTCGAAGGCCGCCCCGGCGCCATCGCCATTCGCGGCCATACGGACGCCCGTCCCTTTGCCGGCGGCAAGAACGACAACTGGCGGCTTTCCCTCGACCGTGCGCAGAGCGCCTACTACATGCTGGTGCGCGGCGGCCTCGAGGAGAAACGCGTCAGCCAGGTCTCCGGCTTCGCCGATCGCCGCCTGAAGGTGCCGGCCGATCCGATGGCGGCCGCGAACCGTCGCATCGAAATCCTCATCCAGGCCGAAGGCGGCTGACCGATGGGCTTCTTCCGGCGCACGCTCCTGACGGGTACGGTCTTCTGCGCGACGCTTGCCGCCGCCATGGCCGCGCGCGCCGAGAGCCCGGATGACCTGGCGCCCTACAAGATGATCCGCTCGCTGCAGTTCGTGCAGGATACGGTCGTGCTCGGCGACCATTCCGCGATGGAGATGCAGCGCTTCCTGCTGACCACCATCGACGACCGGCTGCGCACGGCCGATCCCTCGATCTTCGACGATCCGCGCAATGTGGACGCGGCCCTCGTCTATGCGATGAGCGGCGGCAATCCCGAGACGCTGGATATCCTGCTCAAGAGGGACGTTGCCGGCCATTTCGATTCCCGCCTCACCGATACGCTGAGCAACTATCTCGGCGGGCGCGGCAGCCAGAGCGTAAAGTCGCTGGCGGAAATCTTCCCGGAATACAAACAGTCGCGCGTCGGCCCCTATCTGGCGCTCGTCTCGGCCAATTCGGTCATCCGCAAGGACCCGAAGCTGGCACTGACCTATTTCGACTGGGCGCGCCTCGTTGCCCCCGGGACGATCGTCGAGGAAGCGGCGCTGCGCCGGTCGATCTTCATCGCCAGCGAGGCGGGCTGGATCGACAAGAGCATGGCCTATGCGAACCGCTACGCGCGCCGCTACCTGCGCTCGCCCTATGCCAGCCAGTTCGCCGATCTCTTCGTCAAGCTCGCGGTCGACCACTTCGACGAGTTGAAACAGGAGGATATCCTCGAAATCCTCTCTTTCATGGACGTGCCCCGCCAGCGCGAGGTCTATCTGCGCATGGCGCGGCTTGCGGCGATCTCGGGCAAGAACAAGCTTGCCAGCCTTGCCGCCGAACGTGCGCAGATCCTTTCAGGAGATGGCGAGAGCGTTCCGAAGGTGCTGGCGGATCTCTATTCGGGACTGGCCTCCGTGCCTTCCGGCGACGTGGCCGCAGCCATGCAGGAAATCGTCGCCATTCCGGATGACAAGCTGTCGGTCAAGGACCGGGCCTTGAAGGAGGCCGCGCGCGCCGTGGCGGAAGAGGTTCTGCGGCGGCCCGTTGCGGCTGTGGCGCAGGAAGAGGCGAAAGTTCCCGAGAAGACCGAAGACGACCCTTCCTACAAGGGGTTGAACGAGGCTGAGGCGGCAGATCGGGCGATGGACCCGCAGGCGGGAGCGGAAGAAACGCCGGTCGCCGTCGCCAAGCCGGAACAGGAAAAGAAAGAGCATGAGGAAAAGGCGGGCATCGACCCTGCCTTCGACGATTTCGTGTCGACTGGCCGGTCCAAGCTCGACGCGATCGACGCGCTCTTGAAAGGAGAAGGCAGTTGAGCACCATCGGCAGCGGGGTTCTGGGCGCCGTACAGGCAGAGGCGCCCGCAAAGGGCAAGGCCGGCCACGGCAAGGCCGGCGAAGCATCCGGCAACGGCGATTTCGCGATGACGATCGCCAGCCTGCGATCCCGGGACGGGGAGGGCGGCCGCAAGGATGGGCACCTCTCGATCTCGGGCAACGGCGAGCACGAGGGCGAGCAGACGAGCGGCACCCGGGCAAAAGCCGGCCGCCGGGATGCGCAGGCCCTTGCAGAGGCGCTTCGCAAGGCCAGCGCCGATGCGGATCATGAGCGGGTGGCTGGCGACGGGAAAGTGGACGGAATGCCACGCTCCGGTCGCAAGAGCCATGCCGACGGTCATGCCGGTGCAAAGGAAGCGGAGCGGAACGCCCGTCAGGGCGAAGGGGAAGCCGATCCGGATGCGCCGGCAACGGCTCAAACGGATGTCGGCAACCTGCTCGACCTGCTGGCGACGCCGAACGCCGCCATGCCTCATGCCGGCGCCAATGGCGCGGCGGCCGCCTTCGGTGCGGCGCAGGATGGCAAGGCCCCCTCGGCCGGCAAGACGGCTGCAAAGGCCGCCGACGTGACCACGGACAAGTCCGGCAAGGCGGAAGCCACCGATCTCGTGGACGCCGATGGCGGCGACGTGCCCCAGACCGAGACCGACAAGCTCTTCCGCCTGATCCGGGCGGACGGCAAAGGCCGCGACCTCGACGTCAGCATCGGCAGCGACCGTGCGTCCTTCCGCGATGCCAATGCCACTGGGCCGAAGGGCGAGACGGTGACGGTGGTCGATTCCCGGCGCTATATCGGCCTGGCGCAGGCCGGCAATGCCGGGGCGGTGACGAATGCCATCACGCAGGATCCCGAATGGACCGCCTCGCTCAGCGCGACGGGCGGCCTGAGCCATGCGGAAGCCGCGGCGACGGGCAAGGTGGTCAATACGCTGAAGATCCAGATGCATCCGATCGAGCTCGGCCTTGTGACCGCGACGCTGCGCCTCCATGGCGACGAGCTCGTCGTCTCGCTGCAGGTGGAGACGGGCGAGGCTTACCGCCAGCTCGTGGACGATCAGGACAGCATCGTGCGTGCGTTGCGCGGTCATGGCTTCGCCGTGGATCAGGTCAGCGTGCAGCTCGCCCCGACCGACCGCAGCGCCGGCTCGCAGGGCGACGGACAGGGCCAGCAGGCGCAGCAGCAGTTCTCCAGCCAGCCGTAGGCCCGCGAGG
>APMI01034000.1_pt1 | contig 16453 bp, 17 predicted proteins | sample 667938 | NCBI WGS metagenome assembly APMI01 (sample SAMN01084076, study PRJNA167559) | wastewater metagenome | biome: Wastewater | place: Denmark: Ejby Moelle, Odense | collected 2011-11-28 | reverse complement strand
AAGCAGAATGTCCTGCCCGCCCACTTCCGCAGGCCAATAGCGGATCGCCGCCGCCAGAATGCCGTCGTCATCGCGCAGGATCAGGCACAGCGCCGCCACCGTCGGCACCCCGTCGCGCAGCCGGTAAGACGACAGCGCCGTGCGCCCCGGTGCAAAGCACAGGTCATATAGCGCCTCGACCTCCCACCAGTCGGCCTCGGTTTCTTCTTCAAGCCGATACACAGCCCAAGCCTCCCAATTCCGCGCTGCCGGAATCATCTGGTTTCGCCCCTAACATGCAGATAGTTCAGGATCAAACAGGAGTGTCCCGATGTTCTACCGCCCCGCCGACGGCCACGGCCTGCCGCATTCGCCGCTGGCCGCCATCGTCGCCCCCCGCCCGATCGCCTGGATATCCAGCCGCGCCGCTGCGGGCGACAACCTTGCCCCCTATTCCTTCTTCAACCTCGTCTCCTATGATCCGCCGCAAGTGATGTTTTCAGGGGATCCCGGTGACACGGTGATGAATGCCCGCCAAAGCGGTGTGTTCGCGGTCAACATCGTTGAACAGGCGGCCATGTCGGCGATGAACGCCACCTCGGCCAGCGTGGCGCGGGGGGTCGATGAATTCACCCTGGCCGGGGTGGCCAAGGCCGAATGCGAAACCATCGACTGCCCCCGCGTGGCCGGGGCACCTGCGACACTGGAATGCCGGATTCTGCACAGCCTGACGCTCAAGGGTGAGGAAAATACCCTGATCGTAGGCGAGGTGATGGGTATCCACCTGCGCGACGATTGCGTGGTGAATGGCCGTTTCGACGTGAGCCGCTTTCACCCCGTGGGGCGACTGGGCTACCGCGATTATGTCGTGGTGGACAAGCTGGTGCAGATGACGCGGCCGGGCTAGGCATTTCGCCCCATCACGCGCTTGGCAAACCGCCATGTCGTTCCAAAGGCACAAAAACCCGCCGCAGCTTGCGGGATTTGCGGGCACCCTCCAACCGTAAAGCAAGGGAGCAGGCCAAGATTCACCTTTGGCAGCAAGACGTCCCTTTAGATATCAAACCCTTACTGAGCATTCGGGGCATGAAATCCGCCCTTCCCCTTGATCGGTCCAGCCCCTAATCTCCCTTTGCAACCGCAGCAGGAAAGGCAGCGTCATGCAGACCATGATCGGCGTCATCGGCGGCTCTGGCGTCTATCAGATCGAAGGGCTGGAAGGCGCGAGTTGGGTCAAGCTGTCCACCCCCTGGGGCAAGCCTTCGGATGAGGTGCTTGTGGGTCGTCTGGACGGCATTGCGATGGCCTTCCTGCCCCGTCATGGTCGCGGGCATGTTCATTCGCCCAGCTCGGTGCCTTACCGCGCCAACATCCATGCGCTGAAAAGCCTTGGCGTGACCGATGTGGTCGCGGTCTCGGCCGTGGGCAGCCTACGGGAAGATTTTGCCCCAGGCGATTTCGTGATCGTCGATCAGTATATCGACCGCACCTTCGCGCGGGAAAAGTCATTCTTCGGCCCCGGATGCGCGGCCCATGTCAGCCTGGCCCATCCCACCTGTCCGCGCCTTGGGGCAGCGGCGGCAGAAGCCGCGCGCCAGACCGGGGTGACGGTGCATCAGGGGGCCACCTATCTGGCAATGGAGGGGCCGCAGTTTTCTACCCTCGCCGAAAGCCGCCTTTACCGGCAATGGGGCGCCGATGTGATCGGCATGACCGGAATGCCAGAGGCGAAACTCGCGCGCGAGGCCGAGCTTTGCTATGCCAGCGTGGCCATGGTCACCGATTACGACTGCTGGCATGAGGATCACGGCGCGGTGGATGTAGCGCAGGTGATCGCCACGCTGACAGCCAATGCAGGCAATGCGCGGGCGCTGGTGGCAGCCCTGCCTTCCCTGCTTGGCGCAGAACGGGACGCCTGCCCCCATGGCTGTGACCGCGCCCTGACCCATGCCGTCATGACAGCCCCCGACAAACGCGACCCCGATCTGGTGGCCAGGCTGTCGGTCGTCGCGGGGCGCGTGCTGTAACGGATGCGACGGGCCTGGCCCCTTGCGCTGGCGCTGCTGGCCCTACCCGTGCCGGGGTGGGCGGATGACGGAGTGCTGTCATCGGGCAGGCTTTCGGATGACGATTTCTATCGTATGGCGACCTGTGGTGCCCCTGTGGGCGGGGCGTGCCGCCGGGATCCTGTATTCTGGGTCAAACCGCGGCTGACCATTGCCTTACGCCGCCCTCAGCCCGGCTTTCCCAAGGCACTGTTGCCCCGGCTTGACGCCGCGCTGAACGCCGCGATTGCCCAGATCAATGCGGCAGGCGCGGGCCTGACGCTGATCCGCAATGACCACCGCTGGAGCGCCGATATCCTCATCATCCCGGCAGCCCTGCGCGAAGGCGAGGAAACCCGCCGCATTCCCCGCATGACCGACGGGCAGGAAATCGGCGTCGGCTTCATGCAGGTGTGGCAGACCGACCGCAACCGCGTCACTGAAGGTTCCATCCTTATCGCGGCTGATATCAGCCGCGACGAGCTGCCCTCGGTCATGCTGGAAGAGCTGTTTCAAAGCCTGGGTTTCGTGTTCGACCTGGATAATTCCTATTACAACGGGCGCTCCATTCTGGCGCAAGACAGCAATGCCACTATCACCATCGCCGGGCAGGACCGCATGGCCCTGCGCCGCCACTATCCGCCGGAAAGCAACCCATGAAAAAGACCGTCAAAGACTATATCCGCACCATCGTCGATTTCCCGCATGAAGGGATTTTGTTCCGCGATGTGACCACGCTGTTTGCCGATCCGCGCGGCTTCCGGATGTGCGTCGATCAGTTGCTGGCGCCCTATGCCGGGATGCGGATCGACAAGGTGGTGGGGCTGGAGGCGCGGGGCTTCATCCTGGGTGGCGCCGTGGCCCATCAGCTTTCGACCGGCTTTGTGCCGATCAGGAAAAAGGGCAAGCTGCCGGGCGCCACGATCAGTCAGGCCTATACGCTGGAATATGGTGAAGCCGTGGTCGAGGTGCATGACGATGCGATGCAGCCCGGCGAAAAGGTGCTGCTGGTCGATGACCTTCTGGCCACAGGCGGCACGGCAGAGGCCGGGATCAGGCTGATCGAGCGGCTGGGCGCCGAAGTGGTCGGCTGCGCTTTCGTTGTGGACCTGCCCGATCTGGGAGGGCGGAAAAAGCTGGAGGCGATGGGGATGGAGGTTCATGCCCTGTGCGAATTTGACGGGCTGTGAACGGCGTTAACTGCCCGTTCAGACATTGGACCTAAACATGGCGATGCCCGGTGCCAACCGGGCTGTTGCTTGCACTACACACACCACACACCCCAAAAACCGCACGCCCCGCAGGCAACTGTGGGGCGTGTTTTTTGGGCCTGTTACGACGTGGTGCGTGCAAAGCACACACCCTACGGGATCGGTAGGGTGCGTGATTTCACGCACCACATGGAAGCGCGTTATTCCCCCGCTTCGCGCGCGGCCTCGCCCCGCATCAGCCGTTCGGCCTTGCGGCGCACGAGGGTGCTGCGCAGGTCGTGCATCGCAAGGAGGAGGGCATCGGTCACCGCCTCCAGCTGCTCATCGCTGGCGCGCGATTGCGCCCATTGCGTCGTCAGGTTCAGGTGATCGACCGCGCGCAAGATGTCATCGACATCCCGTTCGGCCAGCACCCGCTGGCGCTCGGCCAGCCAGTCGCGGATCACGGCCAGTTCGGCCGGTGTCAGCTTGCGGTCGCCATGCGGCTTGATGTTGCCGTTCTTGACGTTGACCGTGGCGATCTCTTCCAGCTCGATCCGGCGCTGGCGGTTTTCGGTATCGACACGAAACACCGCCGCGCCATTCTCGCGGATACGGAAGTAATAATCCGGCAGATCGCCCGGCATCGGTGCCCCTTAGTTCAGACCCGCGCAAAAGGTCTGGATGCGCTTGCAGGCCTCTTCCAGAACGGCCTCCGAGGTAGCGTAGCTGACGCGGAAGTTTGGCGAAAGGCCGAAGGCCGCGCCGAACACCACCGCCACCCCGGTTTCTTCCAGAAGGGCCGAGGCGAAGGCCTCATCATCGGTGATCTTCGCCCCGCCCGCACTAGTCTTGCCGATACAGCCCGAAATGTCGGGGTAGACGTAGAACGCCCCCTCGGGTTTGGGGCAGGTCACGCCGGGCGCGGCGTTCAGCATCGACACCACGAGATCGCGGCGGCGCTGGAACAGCTTGCGGTTCGGCGCGAGGAAGTCCTGCGGGCCCGTCAGCGCCTCGAGTGCGGCATACTGGCTGACCGAGCAGGGGTTTGAGGTCGATTGCGACTGGATCGTGCCCATCGCCTTGATCAGCGCCACCGGGCCGCCGGCATAGCCGATGCGCCAGCCGGTCATCGCATAGCTTTTCGACACGCCGTTGCAGGTCAGCGTGCGGTCATAAAGCGCCGGTTCGACCTGGGCCGGGGTGGTGAAGGCGAAATCGTCGAACACCAGATGCTCATACATGTCATCCGACATGATCCAGACCTGCGGATGGCGCAGCAGCACATCGCACAGCGCCCGCAACTCGGCCTTGGTATAGCCCGCGCCGGTGGGGTTCGAGGGGCTGTTGAAGATGAACCACTTGGTTTTCGGCGTGATCGCGGCCTCAAGCTGCGCGGGGGTCAGCTTGAAATCGGTCTCGATGGTGGCCACCACCGGAACCGGCGTGCCGCCTGCCAGCAGAACCATGTCGGGATAGCTGACCCAGTAGGGCGCGGGGATGATCACCTCATCGCCCGGATTGCAGGTCGCCATCAGCGCGTTGTAGAGGATCTGCTTGCCGCCGGTGCCGACGGTGATCTGGTTCGGCGCATAGGTCAGACCGTTCTCGCGCTTGAACTTCTCGCAGATCGCCTTTTTCAGCTCGGGGATGCCATCGACGGCGGTATATTTGGTCTTGCCCTGATCAATCGCGCGTTTGGCCGCGTCCTTGATGTTCTGCGGCGTGTCGAAATCCGGCTCGCCCGCGCCAAGCCCGATCACGTCGCGCCCCGCGGCTTTCAGTTCCTGCGCCTTGGTGGTGACGGCGATGGTGGGCGAGGGTTTGACACGGGCAAGGGTATCGGACAGGAAGGCCATGGCACGCTCCGGCAAGGGTTCGCCGGGGTTCTAGGCTGCGTTCGGGCATGGGGCAAGGGGAGAAGGCGATGGAGACGGCAGAGGCGCGGCTGAAACGAATGGCGATGCGGTCGTGGCGGCGGGGCACCAAGGAAATGGACATGGTGCTTGGCCCCTATGCCGACGCGCATCTGGCTGCCATGGACGAGGCGGCGCTGCAAACCTATGACGCGCTGCTGGATGAGAACGACCAGGACCTGCTGCCTTGGGTGCTGGGCCAGGCCGAACCGCCCGCGCATCTGGCTGGGCTGCTGGCCGAAATCTCGGCCTTTGCCAAGACCCGACTGGCGCGCAACTAAGGCGCCGAAGTTTACGCAATCTTTCCGAATCCTCCGCAAACTGGTCGAAATCTGCCTGTCTGCGGAGTGACCCATGACGATGCACGCCCCCTTGCTTGACGGGACCGAAAAGGCCCTGATGGCCGCCTATCTTGACAACCTCGCGCTGGTCGAACGGCTGCACCGGCTGCTGCTGGATGTGATCAAGGATGAGTTCGAGCGGCTGGGGGTGCTGGAAATCAACTCGGTCCAGGCGCTGCTCTTGTTCAACATCGGCGAGAACGAGGTGACGGCGGGCGAGTTGAAGTCACGCGGGTATTACCAGGGCTCGAATGTCAGCTATAATCTGAAAAAGCTGGTCGAACTGGGCTATATGCACCATCAGCGGTCCGAGGTGGATCGCCGCTCGGTCCGGGTGCGGCTGACGGAAAAGGGGCGCCGGGTGCGCGGAATGCTGGCCGACCTGTTCGGCCGCCATGCCGAGGGGCTGATGAAGCGCGGCCTTGTGGACAACAAGGCGATGGATGACATGAACCAGGCGCTGCGCCGTATTGAGCGGTATTGGACCGATCAGATCCGATATATCTATTGATGCGACACAGGCCAGCGTCGCGGCGGGGGTTTCACACCCCCGCACCCCCGTGGGATATTTAAAGAAGGGGAAGGCCAAGCCGACGCGGAGCCTTTTGGCCGGGCTGCGATCTGGCGCGGATGCCAAGGACAGGAGCGGGCACAGCCCCTTTATAATCCCGCCCGTCATGAAGGGCGCCCCCCCGCATCGTCGGCAACAGCATGGCGGGCAAGTGCAAGCAAACGCCTTCACGGCAGAATTTGCCGTTACCCCCTTCCCTTGGCCGATTTCCTTCGTATAGTCGCGCCCATGACCATGGACCAACATATCGCCAATGCCGAGGGTGCCGTTCGCGCCCCTGCTGCGATTTCTGTCGGCCTGTCGCTGCTTCTTCTTAGCTGCCTCTGAGCGTGCCCATGGGCGCGACCGCTCGGAGGTGACCAGCGCCCTGGACTGCAAGCTAAGAAACCCCAAGGAATTCCGAGATGACCGACAAGACCACGCAACCCCGCGTAATGATTTTCGACACCACCTTGCGCGATGGCGAGCAATCGCCCGGCGCGACCATGACCCATGAAGAAAAGCTGGAGATTGCCGGCCTGTTGGACGAGATGGGCGTCGATGTGATCGAGGCGGGCTTTCCGATTGCCTCGGAGGGCGATTTCGCCGCCGTATCCGAAATTGCGAAACGGGCGAAGAACAGCACGATCTGCGGTCTGGCGCGGGCGAACTACAAGGATATCGACCGCTGCTGGGAGGCGGTGAAGCACGCGGCCTCGCCCCGCATCCACACCTTCATCGGCACCTCGCCCCTGCACCGCGCCATCCCCAATCTGACCATGGACCAGATGGCTGAGCGTATCCACGAAACCGTCACCCACGCCCGCAACCTGTGCGACAATGTGCAATGGTCGCCGATGGATGCCACGCGGACCGAGCATGACTATCTGTGCCGGGTGGTCGAGATTGCGATCAAGGCCGGAGCGACCACGATCAACATTCCCGATACAGTCGGTTATACCTACCCCTTCGAAAGCGCCAAGCTGATCGCCATGCTGCTGGAGCGGGTTCCGGGCGCCGACAGCATCATCTTTGCCACCCATTGCCACAACGATCTGGGCATGGCGACAGCCAACAGCCTGGCTGCGGTCGAGGCGGGCGCGCGCCAGATCGAATGCACCATCAACGGCCTTGGCGAGCGCGCGGGCAATACCGCGCTGGAAGAGGTTGTGATGGCTTTGCGGGTCAGGAATGACATCCTGCCCTTCCGCACCGGAATTGATACCACCAAGATCATGCACCTGAGCCGCCGGGTTTCCACGGTGTCGGGCTTTGTGGTGCAGCCGAACAAGGCCATCGTCGGCAAGAATGCCTTTCTGCACGAAAGCGGCATCCATCAGGATGGCGTGCTGAAGAATGTCGAGACGTTCGAGATCATGCGGCCCGCCGACATCGGGCTGAATGAAAAGAACATCGCCATGGGCAAGCACTCCGGCCGTGCCGCGCTGCGGTCAAAGCTGCGCGAGCTGGGCTATGAACTGGCCGACAACCAATTGAACGACGTCTTCGTGCGGTTCAAGGCGCTGGCCGACCGCAAGAAGGAAGTCTATGACGAAGACCTGATCGCGCTGGTCGCGGATGAGCAGACCAACGATGCCCATGATACGCTGGTTCTGAAGAAGCTGCGGGTGGTCTGCGGCACCGAAGGCCCGCAAGAGGCCGATATGGTGCTGACCATCGACGGGGTGGACCATCACATCGACGCCACTGGCGACGGGCCGGTCGATGCCGCGTTCAACTGCGTCAAGATGCTGTTCCCCCACAAGGCGCGCTTGCAAGTCTATCAGGTGGCCGCCGTGACCGAGGGCACCGACGCACAGGCCACGGTTTCGGTGCGGCTGGAAGAGGACGGGCGGATGGTTACCGGCTCTTCGGCCGACACCGATACCATCGTCGCCAGCGCGAAAGCCTATATCAATGCGCTTAACCGGCTGATCGTCCGGCGCACGAAAACCGCGCCAGACAGTGACGTCAAATCGATAAACTACAAGGATGCCGGCTAAGGCAGCCCATTTCTGCGGCGGAATGTTCGTTTTGGACAAGCACTTTGTGCAAATACGAAAACCCGCCGCAGGACGGCCCCTGCCCTTTCGCTCGGGCGTTGCGGGTTCTATATGAAAGCGCCCGCCTCAGGCCCCTCCTGAGTCGCGGGCGATTTTCTTTCGGGGCAAGGAAACCGCCAGCATGTCGCTTCTTTCGGGCATCTTCTCATCAGACATGGCCATCGACCTTGGGACGGCGAATACGCTGGTCTATATCCGAGGCAAGGGCATCGTCCTGAACGAGCCTTCGGTGGTGGCCTACCACGTCAAGGACGGCAAGAAGCAGGTTCTTGCGGTGGGCGAGGATGCCAAGCTGATGCTGGGCCGCACCCCCGGCACGATCGAGGCGATCCGCCCGATGCGCGACGGGGTGATTGCCGACTTCGACTCTGCGGAAGAGATGATCAAGCATTTCATCCGCAAGGTTCACAAGCGCACCACGTTCTCGAAACCCAAGATCATCGTCTGCGTGCCCCATGGGGCAACGCCGGTTGAAAAGCGCGCCATCCGCCAGTCGGTTCTGTCCGCAGGCGCCCGCCGCGCCGGCCTGATTGCCGAGCCGATTGCCGCGGCGATTGGTGCGGGGATGCCGATCACAGACCCCACGGGGAACATGGTGGTGGATATCGGCGGCGGCACGACCGAAGTGGCGGTTCTGTCCTTGGGCGACATCGTTTATGCCCGCTCGGTCCGCGTGGGCGGTGACCGGATGGATGAGGCGATCATCAGCTATCTGCGCCGCCATCAGAACCTGTTGATCGGGGAATCGACCGCCGAGCGGATCAAGACCAGCATCGGCACCGCCCGGATGCCCGATGACGGGCGCGGCCTTTCCATGCAGATCCGGGGCCGCGACCTTTTGAACGGCGTGCCCAAGGAAACCGAGATCAACCAGGCTCAGGTGGCCGAGGCGCTGTCGGAACCCGTACAGCAGATTTGCGATGCGGTGATGCAGGCGCTGGAAACCACCCCGCCCGACCTGGCTGCCGACATCGTGGACCGGGGCGTGATGCTGACCGGGGGCGGCGCGCTGCTGGGCGATCTGGACCTGAGCTTGCGGGAACAGACCGGGCTTTCGATCAGCGTGGCGAACGAGTCACTCAATTGTGTCGCCCTTGGCACCGGTAAGGCGCTGGAATACGAGAAGCAACTGCGGCATGTGATCGACTACGATAGCTGATCCCCTTCCCCGGCCCTGACAGGCAAGCAGGCCGCAGATGGCACGTCCGAACAAAGACCCAGAGCAATTTGCGCGCCCGCTGCGCCGGGTGCTGACAGGTTTGCTTGTCCTGCTGCTGTTGGCGCTGTTCGTGCTGTGGCGAATCGACAGCCCGCGGGTGGAACGGTTCCGCGCCGCATTGGTGGACCGCTTTGTCCCCTCGTTCCAATGGGCGATGGCGCCGGTGACCTGGGCCTATGATGTGGTCAGCGATTTCCAGTCCTATTCACGACTGCTGGAACAGAACCGCGAGTTGCGTGAAGAGCTGCGCCAGATGAAGGCCTGGAAGGAAGCCGCGCTGCAACTGGAGCAGAAGAATGCCCGGCTGCTGGACCTTAATCAGGTGCGGCTGGATGCCAAGCTGACCCATGTGACAGGGCAGGTTCTGGCCGACAGCGGCAGCCCGTTCCGCCAATCTGTCCTGATCAATGTGGGCGACCGCGACGGCATCCGCGACGGCTGGGCCACGATGGACGGCATCGGGCTGGTCGGCCGCATCTCGGGCGTGGGCGCGCGGACCAGCCGGGTGATCCTGCTGACAGACTCGAACAGCCGGGTGCCGGTAACGGTGCAGCCCTCGGGGCAGAAGGCCATTCTGTCGGGCGACAACTCCATGCTGCCACCGCTGGATTTTCTGGAGGACCGTGACGAGGTGCGGCCCGGCGACCGGGTGGTCAGTTCCGGCGATGGAGGCGTGTTCCCGGCAGATCTGCTGGTGGGACAGGTGGTTCTGGGCACAGACAAACGGTTGCGCGTGGTGCTGGCCGCCGATTATCAGCGGCTGGAGTTCCTGCGTGTGTTGCGCAGCCACGATGTCGAACCGATCACCGGCGAAGGCGCGCTGCTGGCGCCCTCACCCGACCAGGTGCAGGGCCCGCCTGCCCCGCCTGCCGTATCAGGGGGTAGCCAATGATCGACGCGGGCACCCGGCAGGTCTGGTTGCACCGGCTGCTGTTCGTCGGCCTGGCGCTGATGATGCTGTTCCTGCGCCTTCTGCCCTTGCGTAGCGAGGCGGGCGACATGCCGGGGCCAGACCTGTTGTTGTGCGTGATCTTTGCCTGGACGATGCGGCGCCCCGACTATCTGCCCGCGCTGCTGATTGCGGCGGTGGTCCTGCTGGAGGATCTGGTGCTGATGCGTCCGCCGGGCCTTTGGGCGGCGCTGGTCGTCATCGCGTCGGAATTCATCAGGGGCCGCGTCGCCCTGACCCGAGAGCTGAATTTTGGCGTCGAATGGCTGCTGGTGGCCGGGTTGATGGTGGGGCTGATGGTGGTCAACCGCATGATCTTTGCCCTTTTCCTGCTGCCGCAGGCAAATTTCGGCTATGCTTTGTTGCAGGTCGTCATGTCGATGATCGCCTATCCGGTGGTGGTGTTCCTATCGCGCGTCGTTCTTGACCTGCACAAGCCCGCGACCGGCGAGGTGGATGCCTACGGGAGACGGATGTGAGGCTGGTGTCATGAGACGCGCTCCCCGCGATACCGAGGCCAGCGGCCGCCGCTTCACCCGGCGCGCCCTGTTCATGGGCGGCTGCATGACGGCCATGGTTGCCGTGCTGGGCGCGCGGATGCGCTATCTGGGCGTAGAACAGGCCGACCAGTTCCGCCTTCTGGCCGAGGAAAATCGCATCAATATCCGCCTGATTCCGCCCGAACGCGGGCTGATACAGGACCGCAACGGCAAGCTGATCGCCGGGAATGAGCAGAACTACCGCGTGGTGATCACGCGCGAGGATGCGGGCGATGTGGAACTGGTTCTGAACCGGCTGTCACACCTGATCCCACTGACTGCCGCAGATATCGCCGATGTGCTGAAGGAAACCAAACGCAACAGCCCCTTCGTCCCGATTCCCGTGGCCGAGCGGCTGAACTGGGAGGATTTCTCGGAAATCGCGGTGAATGCCCCGGCCCTGCCCGGTGTGTCGCCCGAGGTCGGCCTCAGCCGGGTTTACCCCCGCGATCAGGATTTTGCCCATGTGGTCGGCTATGTCGGCCCGGTGTCGGAACGTGATCTGGCCGGGATCGAGAACCCCGACCCGGTGCTGACCATTCCGAAATTCCAGATCGGCAAGATCGGCGTCGAGAAATTCCTGGAAGATGTGCTGCGCGGCCATGCCGGCACCAAGCGGATCGAGGTGAACGCCGTCGGCCGCGTGATGCGCGAGCTGGACCGTGAAGAGGGCCAGCCGGGCGCCGATGTGCGCCTGACGCTGGATGCCGACATCCAGAACTTCCTTCAGGCCCGGCTTGGCGAGGAAAGTGCGGCCTGCGTGCTGATGGATGTGCAGAACGGCGATATTCTGGCCATCACCTCGGCCCCGTCGTTCGACCCCAACCTGTTCGTGCGCGGTATCAGCCAGACCGACTATTCCGCGCTGATGAACCACGACCACCGCCCGCTGGCCGACAAGACGGTGCAGGGCGCCTATCCGCCGGGATCGACCTTCAAGATGGTGACGGCGCTTGCGGCGCTGGAGGCGGGGGTGATCACACCCGAAAGCACGGTCTATTGCCCCGGCTATCTGGAGTTCGGCTCGCGCCGGTTTCACTGCTGGAAGCATGGCGGCCACGGCAAGGTCAACCTGGAGCGCAGCCTGATGGAAAGCTGCGACGTGTTCTATTACGAGGTGGCCCAGAAGGTCGGCATCGACAAGATCGCCGAAATGGGGCGTCGTCTGGGTATGGGCATCCGCCATGATCTGCCGATGTCGGCGATTGCCGAAGGCAACATGCCCACCAAGGAATGGAAGCAGGAGCGTCACAAGTCCGAATGGCGGATTGGCGACACGATCAACGCCTCGATCGGTCAGGGCTATGTTCTGGCATCTCCCCTGCAACTGGCGGTGATGACGGCGCGGGTGGCGACAGGCGTGCAGGTGGTGCCGCGGCTGGTCAAATCGATCAATGGCGTGGAAACCGAGATCAAGCCGCCCGAAAGCATCGGGCTGGAACCGGGCCGCCTGCGCGCGGTGCAGCGCGGCATGTATGCGGTGGTCAATGGCAAGGCAGGCACCGGGCGCGGCAGCCGGATTGCCGATGACACGATGCTGATGTGCGGCAAGTCGGGCACGGCGCAGGTGCGCAACATTTCCACCGCCGAGCGCGCCTCTGGCGTGGTATCGAACGACCAGTTGCCCTGGCGGCGGCGCGACCACGCGCTGTTCGTCGGCTATGCCCCTTTCGACAACCCGCGCTATGCGGCGGCGGTCGTGGTCGAACATGGCGGCGGCGGTTCGGCGGTGGCCGGGCCCATCGTGCGCGATGCGCTGTTGCGCGCCCTTTATGGGGATATTCCACCCCTGACCGCCTATCCCGCCGATCAGCGCGGGCGGATGGAATCCTTGCTGAAAGATCTGCAACTGCGCCAGCCCGACGGGTCGCTGCCCGCAAGCTCGAAGGTGTAAGCCCATGAGTTTTCTGGAATACCGCGTCAAGACCGCGCCCACCGGCCTTTCAAAGGTGTTCTACGTCCATTGGGCGTTGATCCTGGTGGTAACGGCGGTGGCTGCGATCGGCTGGCTGATGCTATACTCGATCGCCGGGGGCGACCTGAACACCTGGGCAGAGCCGCAGATGAAACGCTATGTGCTGGGTCTGGTCCTGATGCTGGGGGTTGCCTTCACGCCGATCTGGTTCTGGCGCAGCATGGCGGGCATGGCCTATGGCATTTCGGTTCTGCTGCTGCTGGTGGTGGAGTTTTTCGGCACCGTCGGCATGGGCGCGCAACGCTGGATCGACCTTGGCTTCATGCGGCTGCAACCTTCGGAATTCATGAAGGTGGCGCAAGTCATGATGCTGGCGATGTATTACGACTGGCTGGATGACAAGAAGGTTTCGCGCCCGTTGTGGGTGCTGATCCCGGTCTTGCTGATCGTGGGGCCGACCATTCTGGTGGTGATGCAGCCGAACCTTGGCACCTCGATCATGCTGATCGTGGCAGGTGGGGCGGTGATGTTCGCCGCCGGGGTCAGCATCTGGTACTTTGTTGCCGTGATCGCAATGGTCGTGGGCGCGGTGGCGGCGGTTCTGGAATCGGAAGGCACAAGCTGGCAGTTGCTGCACGATTACCAGTATCGCCGCATCCACACCTTTCTTGATCCCTCGGCCGACCCGCTTGGGGCGGGATATAACATCATTCAGGCCAAGATCGCGCTGGGGTCTGGCGGCTGGGCGGGCAAGGGCTTCATGCAGGGCACGCAAAGCCGGCTGAACTTCCTGCCCGAAAAGCACACCGACTTCATCTTCACCACTCTGGGCGAAGAGTTCGGCTTTGTCGGCGCGTTTTCGCTGCTGATGCTTTATGCGCTGATCCTGATTTTCCTTTTGTGGGCGGCAATCCAGAACAAGGACCGGTTCAGCCAGTTGGTCATCATCGGGGTGGCCGCGAACTTTTTCCTGTATATCGCGGTGAACCTGTCGATGGTGATGGGCATGGCGCCGGTGGTGGGGGTGCCCCTGCCGCTGCTGAGCTATGGCGGCTCGGCCACACTGATGATCATGCTGTCTTTTGGACTGGTGCAAAGCGCCATCGTCCACAGGCTGCGCTGACATGGGCCTTTATGCCCGGCACGGCCGCTTCCTACTTGCACTTGCCTTTGGGGTGGCGGTCTATCTTGGCACGCTGTTCAGCCCCCTGCCCGCCCCCGAGGGCGGCCTGATCGCGTTTGACGCCTTTGCGCTGGTCTATCTGGGCGTGACCTTTGCCCTTCTGGGCCGGGTTTCGACCGAGATGCTGCGGCGCAAGGCCGAAACCGATGACGAGGGGATGCCGCTTATCATCCTGCTGACCATGGGGGCCGTGGGGGCCAGCCTTGTCGCGATCTGGCTGGTGCTGGCGGGACGCGAAAGTGACGGGCTGGGCCTTGGCCTTGCGCTTGCGGCCGTACCGCTGGGCTGGGCGGTGGTGCATACGGTGGCGGCGTTTCACTATGCCCATCTGCACTATTCCCCCGAAGCGGCCTGTCGGCTGGAGTTTCCCGATGAAACCGCGCCACAGGTCTGGGATTTCGTCTATTTCGCCTTTGTGCTGGGCATGACGGCACAGACATCCGATGTGCAGATCGCCTCGGTCCGAATGCGCAAGGCGGTTCTGGCGCATTCGGTGGCGTCGTTCTTCTATAACACGGTCATACTGGCGCTGGCGGTCAATGCCGGGGCGCAACTGGGGGGATAACATGGCACTGACGGTTCTGATGGCGGCGGGCCCCGGCTACTGGGACCGCTATGAGGCACCTTTGCGCGCGGCCTTTGCCAAGGCCGGGATTGACGCGACCCTGACCGAAACAGCCGCGCCTGCGACGGTGGACTATATCGTCTATGCCCCCGCCTCCCCCTTGCAGGACTTTGCCCCCTACACCCGCACCAAGGCGGTGTTGAACCTGTGGGCCGGGGTGGAACGCATCGTCGGCAACCCGACGCTGACCCAGCCCCTGTGCCGCATGGTTGACCCTGCACTGACCGAGGGCATGGTGGAATGGGTCACAGGCCACACCCTGCGGCATCACCTGTGGCTGGACCGCTATATCGTGAACCCCACTCGCGAATGGGACCCGACTTGCCCGCCATTGGCCCGCGAACGGCAGGTGGCAATGCTGGGCATGGGTGCCTTGGGAGAGGCCTGCGCCCGCGCCCTGCTGGCGCTGAACTTCAATGTCGAAGGGTGGAGCCGCGGCCCGAAATCCGTGCCCGGCATTCCCTGCCGCCACGGCGCCGACGGGTTGCGAACCGTGCTGGCCAATGCCGACATCGTGGTGACGCTGCTGCCGAAAACCCCGGAGACCGAAAACATTCTGAACGCCGAAAGTTTCGGCTGGATGAAACGCGGCGCGGTGATCCTGAACCCCGGCCGGGGCCCCTTGATCGACGATACCGCCCTGCTGGCAGCACTGGACAGCGGGCAGGTTAGCCATGCCACGCTGGATGTGTTCCGCGTGGAGCCCCTGCCGCCCGATCACCCGTTCTGGGCGCATCCCCGCGTGACCGTGACGCCCCATATCGCCGCAGATACCCGCCCCCTGACCGCAAGCATGGTGATTGCCGAGAACATCCGGCGTGGCGAGGCTGGTGAGCCGTTCCTCAATCTGGTGGATCGTGGGCGGGGATATTAGGGCCCGAGTTCCCTGAAAGGAATTTGCCCCGACACCCAAGGTCGCGTTTGGAACAGCGCGAGGTGAGCCGTTGTCACCATCTGGCGAAAAGGAAAGGCTTTTCGCAATGAAATACGGCACCTGCGTTCTGTTGGTCTTTTGCGCAGGGGTGCTGTGGTCCACCATGGGGCTGTTCGTGCGCAACATCCACGAGGCAGGCACAGCGGCCATCATGTTCTGGCGTTCGATGGGGCTGTTGCCGGTGCTGGCGGGCTTCATCCTGTGGCGCACGGACGGGCGGCTGATCGGACCGATGCGGGCCGTTGGGCTGGCAGGCGTGGTCGGCGGGCTGGGGCTGGTTCTGGCCTACGCCGGGGCGATCTACGCCCTGCGGGCGACAACTGTGGCGAACGCGGTGTTCCTTTATTCTGCGGCGCCGTTCTTTTCCGCGTTGCTGGGCTGGGCGGTGCTACGCGAGCGCATCCGCCCCTCGACCTGGGGGGCAATGGCACTGGCCGGGGCCGGGATTTTCGTGATGATCGGCACAGGCCTGGGCGGCGGTTCTATCCAGGGGAACATCGCGGCGCTGTCCTCGGCCCTTGGCTTTGCCATTTTCACCGTCGCCCTGCGCTGGGGCCATGTGGGCGACATGATGCCCGCGGTCCTGGTTGGCGGGGTGATGTCGATGGTCGCCGCGTGGCTGCTGGCGGGCGCCTGGGGGCAGACACTGACCGCCCCCGCAACCGACATTGCCATTGCGATGGTCATGGGCGCAGTGGCGCTGGCGGGCGGGATGATCCTTTACACCTTGGGCAGCCGGGGGTTGGCGGCGGCAGAGGCGACGCTGATCTCATCGGTTGAAAACATCCTCGCGCCGGTCTGGGTCTGGGTCTTTCTGGGCGAAACCGCAGGCCCGACGACGCTCATCGGCGGCGCGATGGTGTTGGGGGCGGTGATGCTGAACGCAGTGGCGGGCGCGCGGCGCAATGCGCTGCAGGCGGTCTAGGGCAACCGACATTGGGGCTTCGGATGTCCGGGCGGCTCAGGAAACGCGTCGCGTTTCCCCGCCCGCTCGCGCGGTTTCCG